>R24__coassemble_1252_pt1 | contig 14169 bp, 14 predicted proteins | sample R24__metabat2_high_PE_052 | metagenome-assembled genome bin R24 | reverse complement strand
GTAACTGGTCTGTGCTAGTAGATTAAAATGAATCATAAGATTGTTATTAATAATATTGGTAAGCTTATTCGTCTTGAGGGAATGCTTCTCATGCTTCCTACATTGATAGGAGTGTTTTTTCACGAGAAGGAGTTTCTGGCACTGGCTGTTACAGCTGGTTCCTCAATCATAGTTGGAACTATCCTCGCGAATATCAAACCAAAGAATAACAGAATTAGAGCCAAGGAGGGTTTTGTTATCACAGCCCTCGTTTGGCTTATTTTTAGTATAATCGGAGCAATTCCTTTCTATGCTACCGGAAACATCAAAAGCTTTACAGATGCTATATTCGAGACAGCATCTGGCTTTACGACAACAGGAGCAAGTATCCTGAGTAATGTTGAAGCTATGCCTAAGTGTCTTCTTTTCTGGAGAAGCTTCACACACTGGATCGGTGGTATGGGAATCCTGGTATTCATGCTGGCTTTTGCCTCATCTAGTGCTGATGAAATGAATATCATGAGAGCAGAGTCTCCAGGTCCATCTGTTGAGAAGATGGTTCCAAAGGTTAAAGAGACAGCCATCATGCTTTATGCTATATACACAGTAATGACAGTTACACTTATACTTGCACTGATTATTGCTGGTATGCCTATCTTCGATAGTGTGTGTCACGCATTTGGTACCGCGGGAACAGGTGGATTTGGTGTAAAGTGTGATAGTATTGCGGGCTATAATACAGCGTGTCAGATCATTATAACTATAGGAATGATGCTCTTCGGTTGTAACTTTAGTTTCTACTATCTGATCATAATGAAGAAGTTTAAAGATCTTATCCATTCTGAAGAGGTTATTACATATTTTGCAATATACTTTGTGGCTAGTATCCTGGTAACTATGGGAACTTTGGTAGGCTTCTTACCTGGTTCTATTTATGGTGATACTTCCGTTGTAGGTTTTGATTCAGTTGGTGAGGCTGCACTGCATTCCTTCTTCCAGGTTGCATCTGTAATGACCACAACAGGATTTGCTACAAAGGATTTCAATCTCTGGGCTACCATGCCTAAGGCAATTATGGTTCTTGTTATGTTTATTGGTGCCTGTGCAGGAAGTACAGGTGGTGGTATGAAGGTTTCTCGTGTCATCATTTATTTTAAGGAAGTAATGCGCGAGCTTCAGAGCTATATCCATCCTTCATCTGTAAGAAGTATCAGACTTGATGGAAAGGCGGTTAGCAAGGATACAATAAGAACTACAAATGTATTCCTGATGGCATACATCTTTATCTTTGTTGGTTCGCTTATTATCGTATGCTTCGATGGTTTCGACCTGGTGACATCATTTACTGCCGTAACAGCAACCATCAATAACATTGGTCCTGGTCTTGGAATGGTTGGACCTACAGGCAACTTTGCAGATTTTAGTATCCTATCCAAATGGGTATTTATCTTTGATATGATTGCAGGAAGACTTGAGATCTTCCCTGTACTTATAATGCTTTCAATTAAAACTTGGAGAAGAAAATAGTGAAGACAGTAGTTGAAAAGCCTTCAAAAGAGGCTACACGTCGAAAATTTAAATCAGCTCAGCTGATTCCCCTAAGCTTTCTGGGGGCAATAGTGGTGGGAACGCTGCTTCTGATGCTTCCCTGTGCTACAGCCAGCGGAGAGCAGACAGATGCACTGACAGCACTTTTTACAGCAACCACATCTACCTGTGTTACAGGTCTTGTAGTAGTTGATACATATTCCTACTGGAGTCTTTTTGGACATATAGTAATACTTTTGCTGATCCAGCTGGGAGGTCTTGGTATCATTGCTGTAACATCAATTCTGATGTTGGTAGTCAGTAAGAAAATGTCACTTAGTCAGACAGTGCTTCTGCATGATGCATTTAACCTGAATTCTCCATCTGGACTTCGTAAGTTCCTGGTAGGAGTATTTGCTGGAACTTTTATAGTTGAGGGGATTGGCGCACTGTTCTATATGCCAGTATTTATACCACAGTTCGGTGTGGGAAAAGGAATCTGGGTATCAGTATTCACAGCCATATCAGCCTTCTGTAATGCAGGTATAGATATAATCGGAAATGACAGTCTGGTTCAGTATAATTCCAACCCACTACTCATGATCAACACAATGATGCTCATAATCCTTGGTGGTCTTGGTTACGTTGTATGGTTTGATATTCTAAATGGAATCAGAACAGGTATTGCAAAGAAGTATACTCCATGGACAGTCATCAAAAGACTTAGCGAACATACAAAGCTGGTTCTTTCGCTCACATTGTTCCTTATTGTGTCTGGTGCCATAGCAGTAATGCTGATGGAGTACACAAATCCTGATACACTGGGGCCTATGAGTTTCGGCGACAAGCTTATGAATGCTTACTTCCAGTCGATTACATTTAGAACTGCTGGTTTCGCTGCGGTACCACAGCAGAATCTTCGAGAGGTAACAGCTTCCTTCGGAAACTTCTACATGTTTATCGGTGGTTCTCCAGTTGGTACAGCCGGTGGTGTTAAGACTGTAACGGTCTTCGCACTGATCGCAAATGCAGTTGCATTTATTCGTTCAAGAAATGAAACTGTAGTCTTCGGAAGAAGCCTGGATGAAGGTCTTGTAAAGAAGGCTTCAGCTATTATATGTGTAAGCTTTTCAGTTACACTTGTATTCCTGCTTCTCGTAATGATGACAAATGACGTTAATGCGGTGGATGCATCCTATGAGATATTCAGTGCTACAGCTACAGTTGGTCTGTCCCGTGGACTGACACCACAGCTTAATGATATAGGCAGACTTCTGGTAATCGTATGTATGTACCTGGGACGTATCGGTCCAATATCCATGGCACTGTTCTTCAACTACCGTGGAGCAGAACGAAACAAAGTTAAATATTCGAAGGGCAACTTCTTCGCAGGTTAATAAGGAGATATAAAATGAGTAAACAGATAGCAGTTTTAGGAATAGGAAGATTTGGAAAAAGCATAGCGCTTTCTCTTGCAGATATGGGTGCGGATGTAATGGCTGTGGATGCCAATCCAGACGTGCTTGAAAAGATTTCAGATAAAGTAACATTTGCCATTGAGGCTGACCTTAAAAATGCAGAGTCCATTGGCAGTACAGGAATCGAAAATATGGATGTGGTTGTTGTAGCTATGGGTTCTGACCTTACAGCAAGTATTACTTCAGTTATGGCTGCTAAGGAGCAGGGCGTTCCTTTCGTTATGGCAAAGGCTGCCGATGAGAGAATGGGAGCTATCCTGGAAAAGGTTGGAGCTGACAAGGTTATCTATCCTGAAGAGGAGACAGGTGTTCGTACAGCGAGAACACTTATGTCTGACAGCTTCATGGATTACTTCGACATTGATAAGAACCTGTGTATGCTGGAAATGCATCCTAAGGATGACTGGATTGGAAAGAATCTTATCCAGCTTAATCTCCGTGAGAAGTTCAGGGCAAATGTGGTCGCAGTTAAAGATAAAACAGGAATGCATTCTTTTGTTGATCCTAATCGTCCTCTTGAGGAAAAAGATGAGCTCCTTGTTCTTCTTGAGAAAACAGATCTGAAGAAGCTTCAGAAATAAGCGTAAACAAAATAATTGAATATGAATAGACGCTAGAAACTCGCAGAAGCCCTATTTTAGGGCAACTGCGAGTTATTTTTTTAGGCTTTGGTACTACAGTGGTACTACGAAGCATGAAATAATATCATATCGTTGCAGATATCAACTGGAGTTTCACTTGTCAATCATTTAGCGTGTAGCAAGTGGTTATGAAGTGAAATGGTTCGAGCGACTTAGTCATCTGAATATGGCCAGTTGATTTTCCATTCAAAATATTCATCACGGGTTATATCCCCGTTCTTTAATTCATTTTTCTTTTTATACCAAGCATTAATAAATTCATTAAGTGTTCTGAAATTAAAAGTGATTCCAATAGGTGTATCCGTAAATGAGAAATCATCTTCATTAAATGGAGTATTAGGATTATCCGAGTCTGATTCTTTTTTGTTGCGTCCTTTCTTGGAGTAAATAGATGGTGATGTTGGAACTTCAAAAAGCCATATGTCATTGGTTTCATCCAACCAAAATAAGGTTTCAAGAATATCCTCTGCTGATCCTTCATTATAGTCCTTAAAGGCATCATAGCTGCAATTTAAGATTTTGGCCATTTCGCGGAGCATGTCAGTTTTGGGGACTCTTGTACCGGATTCGTATTGAGCAACACGGACAGATGCAGACTTACCTTCAAAACCGAGAGCATTACCGAATTCCTCCATTGTCATATGCCTAAATGTTCTTATTCTTTTTATTCGTTCACCTACTGTCATGATGAGTGACCTCCTTTATATTCACTAAACATTATTGTTAAGAAGTACTATGTGGATAATGTAACACAATATAGAAATAATGTAAACAAAAAAGTTTAGAAAAATTAGTTGACATTCTAAACAAAAAGAGTTAGAATGTGCACAAAATAGAGATTAAACAAAAATGTTTAGAAAATAAGAGTAAGGAGAAATAAAAATAATGGAAATAGTAATCAGGGTATAAAAACTGGAATAACCCACCAGATACAACTGAATGAGCTGCATTTATACCAACAGCCCTTGCCACGACAGTTTCAGAGTAACTCGAGCGAGGGGTAGATGAAGAGGGGAGAAAAGACTTCATCTACAGACACTTCTTTAAAGGGCAGGAGAGGATCTCGAGCAGGAGAGGCCTGCAGGTTCATGAGTTTAAGAATAGCTTAGGGGAACTAAAGGCTAGCTGGGACGCTAGCAGTATAAATGTGTAGAAAGCCACCCCATAGCATCCGGGCTCTGATATCGGATGTATAAGAAACTAATGAGAGGAGGGAAAGTTATGCAGGAGAATATTCTTATGGGGGTAGAAGAGGTCAGAAATCTTCTAAATATATCCAGATCGGCAGCATATAAGATAATCAGAAATCTTAATGAAGAGCTAGAGAAAAAAGGGTACATAACCATCAAAGGACGGATAAGCAGAGAGTATTTCAAGGAAAAGTTCTATGGAATGGAAACAAAATGATTATATCCGGTACCATGCATAGTTTTGGATGGTACCGGTTGAAATATATAGAAAATACAAGGAAGGAGATTAAAAAGATGCCTGCTTATAAGGATAAAGACCAGGGAACATGGTTTGTGAAGTTCTACTGCTGTGACTGGTCAGGAAAGAGATTACAGATAAAGAAACGTGGTTTTGCAACCAAGAAAGAAGCTTTGGAATATGAAAAAAATTATAAAGCCAGAAAAGAAGGGAATATGGATATTACCTTTGGGGAATACTATGAAATCTATAAAGAAGATATGATAGGAAGACTAAAAAGAAATACCTGGTTATCGAAGGAGCATTTAATTAGGACAAAACTGCTTCCATATTTTGCAGATACAAAAATGTGTGATATTGATCCCAAGATGGTAATGAAATGGCAAAACGATATGATAAATAATCACAGTTATGCAAGAGCATACATTTTATCAATGCATACTCAGTTAAGCGCCATTCTCAATCATGCTATCAAATATTATGGTTTGAAGAATAACGCGGCTCGTATAGCAGGAAATGTATCCCTGGGAGCTAAGAAGGAAATGATGTTCTGGACGAAAGATGAGTATAAAGCCTTTTCAGAAGCAATAATGGATAAGCCAATGAGCTTCTATGCTTTTGAACTTCTCTACTGGACTGGGATAAGAGTTGGAGAACTGCTGGCTTTGACGAAGGCAGATTTTGACTTAATAAACAGAACTATGAGAATAAGTAAATCATATCAGCGTCTGGAAAGAGAAGATGTGATAACGGAACCGAAAACTCCTAAAAGTGTTCGGACTATAAAACTTCCAAAGTTCTTATGTGAGGAAATGGAAGAATACTTTCAGATGTTATATAAAATCAAGAATACTGATAGGTTGTTTCCGGTAACAAAGCATTTTCTACATCATGAACTGGACAGAGGTTCAAAGATATCGGGAGTAAAAAGAATTAGGGTACATGATCTGAGACATTCACATGTTTCTCTACTTATAAATGAGGGTTTTACAGCAGTGGATATAGCATCAAGGCTTGGTCATGAAAGCCAGGAGATTACTTACCGATATGCACATATGTTTCCTTCGAAACAGGATGATATGGCGGATGCTCTGGATAAGGATAAAGAGGAAATGTATGAGCGTATAGATAAAGCTGATGAAGAGGAGGACGACGGTGATGAGTCATAAAAATATGGATAAGAAAAATAGATTTAGAGCCAGAACTATAGGATTTCGGATGTCAGAAGCGGAAGCGAAGGAACTTGATCTAAAGGTAGCTGCAAGTGGAATGACTAAGCAGGACTACATAATTGATAGTCTGCTAAAGAGGAAAATCCGAATAGTAGGTGGCAGGAAAGTAATCAGAGAATTACAGTTTCAACTTGAAGCAGTATTAGAAGAACTACAGTTTCTTGATGAAAATACAAATATCGATGAAGCAGTGATAGAACCGCTTCAGGTTGTACTGGAGGTATTAACTGCAAAAGAAGAAAAATGACTTCTACAGCGGCAACTGCAGAAGTCAGATGAGATGGATGAACCTTTGTTATCCGTTATCTTGTCAAAGTATAGCAGAGTGTTCATCCATATACAAACAAAACTTTATAGAAAGGCTTAGAGGTATATGATGAAAAATAATAATGAATTAACAGAAATGAATCTTATAAAGATGTCAGATATAGAAGCTAAGAAAGTTGAGTGGCTATGGTATCCGTTTATACCATATGGAAAGCTGACTATTATTCAAGGGGATCCAGGAGATGGAAAGACAACTCTTGTTCTGAATATAGCAGCTGCTTTGACTCAGGGAAAAGGCTTTGAAAATGACATGAATGTAGAGGAACCAATGAATGTAATATATCAGACAGCGGAGGATGGTCTGGCAGATACAGTTAAGCCAAGACTTGAACAGGCAGGTGCTGAGTGTTCAAAGGTACTGGTTATTGATGAAAGTGAGAAATCCTTATCAATGACAGATGAACGAATAGAAAAAGCGCTTGATGAAACTGGAGCAAGACTTCTGATAATGGATCCGATTCAGGCTTATCTGGGTGGTGGTACAGACATGAACAGGGCAAATGAAGCCAGAGAGATAACAAAGCATCTGGCTATAATAGCCGAGAAAAAGAACTGTGCAATCGTACTGATAGGTCACATGAATAAGGCCGGAGGAATAAAGGCTGCATACAGAGGCATGGGATCAATAGATTTCATAGCAGTAGCTAGAAGTGTACTTCTGGTCGGGCGAGTTCCGGGGATAGATAATCGAAGAGCTGTGATACAGATAAAGAATAATCTGGCTCCTATGGGGCACGCCAAAGCATTTGATCTGTCTGAGGATGGGTTTGAGTGGATAGGTAATTATGAGATATCTGTAGAAGAGGTCCTTAGTGGATATTCTTACAAGGAAAGTAAACTGGATCAGGCAAAACAGCTATTCAGAGAATTGGCGAAGGACAAAGACAGGATATCCAGTCTGGAGTTAATTGAGCTTGCGAAAGCCGAGGGGATATCGAAGAGGACAATGGATACAGCGAAGAAAGAGCTGGGAATTAAATCTGTAAAGGTCAATAATACCTGGTTCCTGAAGCTGGATGCAGAAATGTAATATCAAGGTTGCAACAATGCAAAGAGTATGGTTTTGCAAAGTTGATTATTGCAAGGTTGCAAAGACAGAGACGTTGCAATGTTGCAACCTTCATTGGAAAGGAGGCTGAACGATGAAAGAAATAAATAAAGGAAACAGCAATATTACAACGGTAAGTATCAGACTGAACCGGAGTAAAGAAACAGATCAGAGGATCCTGAATACTCTTGATGAAATCGCAACTGATAATCAGCTAAATGAAAAATACGGTGGAAAGACAGGATTTATAAAAGAGGCGATATTGCTTCTCATGAAAACAAAGGTAACAGATAAGGATGAAGAAACTGAAGTAAGTAATCATGAAGAAAAAGAATCAGATGATAAGGTAGCTGAAAATCCTAAAAGATACTATGGAACATTTCTGGGTTAGATACTGAATGGTTCCGATCCGTAGGTGGTCATATTACATATCATATAGGGGTCTTAGGGGATTGGTGTATACAAGGTTGTGTACACTTCCCCTAAACAGATTTTGTAAAGCGCAGGGCGATTTACGTATCTGGCAAATGATGTTTCTCAGCAAAATCGCGAAATTAGCAGTGAAATAATGTGACAACAAATTGTGTAACAAATGTTCCAACAAAACAGTTATTTGACAACAAAATGAAGGACTTGTGTAACAAAAAAGCCAACAGTTTAACAAGTTGCCAACAAATTGTGAAACAAATAGAGAAATTACCATATTAATTAAAAGAAGGGAGGAATGAGCATGGGGAAGAGCAGACAATATAAAGAACCAAGAACAAATTTTACAGTCAGACTATTTCCTGAAGAAAAAGAAGAGCTTGAAAAGAAATCATCAGCCTGTGGAATGAGAATGTCAGAATACTTAAGGCGGCTGGTAACTTCAGGTGGAAGTATCGATATGGATAAAGCAAAGGATCGACGGGATCTGATAAATAATGTTGCAAGACTGGGTAATAACATTAATCAGCTCACCAGAATCGCTAATACCTATAAATATATAGATGATTCAATGTTGCAACGTATAGCAGGATATATGGAAGATATCATAGGCTTAATGAATAAGAATCTGAAAGCTTGGACATAAATGTAATATGCATAGAAAGGAAGTGATAAAGTGGCTATAACGAAGATATTACATCAGAAAGCAAGCCCTGGCAGAGAACTGGGACTCCATACAAAACAGCTTATAGCCTACATAATGAATCCGGATAAAACAGAGGAATGTATTCTGACAGGCGGTATAAACTGCCTGCCGGATACGGCCTATAAGCAGATGGTGGAGACAAAGAAGATGTATAGGAAGTTGGGAGGGCGGCAGAGTTATCATGTGATAATATCACTTGTCCCTGGAGAGGGAACGCTAGAGCAGCTATATGAAATGACAGAGAAGTTTGCAGATGAATTCCTAGGTGGAGAATATGAGGCGGTATTTGCTATTCATACAGATCATGAACACCTGCACTCACATCTTGTCTTTAATAGTGTGAATATGATTACTGGAAAGAAATTCCAGTATAAAAATGGAGACTGGAAGTATAAGTTGCAGCCTATAACAAATAAGCTCTGTGAAGAATATGGATTTGAAGTGATGCCTGCAGAATATAGTCCTGATCCGAAGAATGTATCACGTGATGAGTGGGAAAGACAGAATAGTATAACGGAAATGGTAGAAGCTGATGCCAGGTTTTGTAAGATGGTAGCAAGCAGTAGAGACCATTATATTTATCTGCTAAAGGAACTAGGGTATGAAGTGAAGGATGAAGAACATATTTCTGTAAAGGCTGAAGGAATGAAAAGGTTTAAGAGGTTAGGAACGATAGCTCCAGAACTGGATTATAAGGATACTCAGATCAATAATATAAAGGCTGATAGTTGTTATGGAGATATAGAAACTCCTGAGTATAAGACTTTAGATCCCAGACCAATAAAGAGAGCTAAATTGACAGGTATTCAGAAGAAGTACTATCGGAGACTTTTTAAGCTGAGACTGATAGAGAAAAGAAGATTTACATATAGGTCAGCTAAGTTTTACGAAGACTTAAAAACCTTTAATAAACTTCAGGAGAAGTATTTGCTACTGATTGATGAGAATATAGAATCAATAAATGATCTTCGGGACTTACATGAAAGACTCGATAATGATATTGATAATATCAGCATCAAACAGAAGGAGCTGTATAGAGATAGAACACGATTTGTCAGGGATTTGGATAAGGGGATTTTCAATTATCATTGTAAGCTTGAAGTAATGGATGAGGATCTGTATAGGAGAGAATTGGATAAATATAAAATCCAGAAAAAGGAGATAAAGAAGAAACAGAAGCTTGTCTTGGAACTTATTGATGAATACTTTGATCATGATAAGTATAAAGAACTGGATGCTATAAATATATCCGGATATGAGACTGAGCTTGATGAATGCAATAATGATGAAAAGATACCGCAGATTCCAGTAGAACATGTTAAGGAAAATCTGGACAACATAGATGAATCAAATGATCAGAGTGCTGAAAGGAAAGAGGAACATGTTGAAAATGGTTATGATGAAGCTGAAATGATTGCAGTATTTGCACTGTGTGATATTCAATCATATAAGATAACGCTTGGAGAATATTTCAATCTAACGCTGGATGAAAGAGCTTCGCTTTGGGATATAACAACTGTGGATAAAGAGCTTGGGTTTGAGGCATTTAGAAAGCTGGTAACGGCTGCAGGTGTTAATTGGTCTATTCCAGATATGTATGAGGAATTCCAGAAGCACTTTAATAAATGCATAGAACTCAAGGAAGATCCTATTGAAAAAAGATACATATTAGAATGCTTAAAATATAAGATGGATGAAGCTGACAAAAAACTGGTAATAAATAGGCATCCGTATATACGCTGAAAATTGCAAATGGGCCGTATTTACGGTATAAATGCGGCTCGTTTTTTGTTATAATATGTATTCGGAAAAGTCTATCCAGGATATGGATAAAATATTATAAAAACGGAGATAATATAATGGCAGATACAAAGAAAGAGCAGGAACGTGATGAGCTTCATAGAGCTATCTGGGCGATAGCAGATGATCTTAGAGGGAGTGTTGATGGCTGGGACTTTAAGTCATATATCCTCGGATTCATGTTCTATAGATATATATCAGAAAACCTTACTACGAAGATAAATAAGGATGAGTGGGATGCCGGTGACTTAGATTTTGATTATGCAAAGCTGAGTGACGAACATGCAGAGATGGCAAGAGAGGATATGGTTCAGACAAAAGGATTCTTCATACTCCCATCAGAGCTTTTCTGTAATGTAAGAAGAGATGCAAAGGATACAGAAGCTACATTTAAGAACAAGGATGGAAATATCCGTAGTGTTGTAGAAAACTTAAACGAAAAACTGGAAATGGTATTTCAGAATATTGAGAATTCTGCAAATGGAAGTGAAAGCGAGGATGATTTCAAAGGTCTCTTTGATGATATAGATGTTAATAGTAATAAGCTTGGAGCAACAGTTGCAAAGAGAAATGATAAACTGGTTAAGCTCCTTGATGGTATCGGTGAGATGAAGCTGGGAGACTTTCAGGAGAATACCATAGATGCTTTTGGTGATGCATATGAATACTTAATGGGTATGTATGCGTCAAATGCTGGTAAGTCTGGTGGAGAGTATTATACACCGCAAGAGGTTTCGGAACTTCTTACAAGACTGGCAGTTGCCGGAAAGACGGAGATAAATAAAGTATATGATCCAGCCTGTGGCTCGGGCTCGTTACTTCTTAAGGCGGCGAAGATTCTGGGAAAAGAACATGTAAGACAAGGATTCTATGGTCAGGAAATAAACCTTACAACATATAACCTCTGTCGAATAAATATGTTCCTTCACGATATAGATTTTGATAAGTTCGATATAGCAAATGAAGATACGCTGGTTTCACCACAGCATTGGGATGATGAACCTTTTGAGGCAATTGTTTCAAATCCGCCATATAGTATCAAGTGGGAGGGCGATGATAATCCGGTACTTATAAATGATCCGAGATTTTCACCAGCAGGAGTACTTGCACCTAAGTCAAAGGCGGATATGGCATTTATTATGCATTCGCTTGCATGGCTTGCAACAAATGGTACTGCTGCAATTGTATGTTTTCCGGGAATCATGTATCGTGGTGGTGCGGAGAAGAAGATTCGTCAGTATCTGATAGATAATAACTATGTAGATACAATCATACAGCTTCCATCTAATCTGTTCTTTGGCACATCTATAGCTACATGTATTATGGTGCTTAAGAAATCCAAGAATGAGAATAAGACACTCTTTATAGATGCTTCAAATGAATGTGTAAAGGTTACAAATAATAATAAGCTTACACCTGATAATATACAGAAAATAGTTGATACATTTACGGCAAAAGAGGATGAAGTACAGTATTTCTCCAGACTCGTTCCGAATAGTGAGATAGCAGATCAGGATTATAATCTATCTGTTAGTACATATGTGGAGCAGGAAGATACAAGAGAGAAAATAGATATCAAGGTGCTCAATGCCGAGATAAAAGAAATAGTTGCCAGAGAGCAGGTTCTCAGAGATGAGATAGATAAAATTATTGCCGAGATAGAGGGAGAATGATATGGCTATAAATGGAGTAAATGAAAAAGAATGGAAACTTTTTAGAAAAATGCTCCCTTGTTGGCAGGAAGCTTATATGGAAAAGCTTTGCAAAGAATATGCAGGGATTCTATCGTCTAGCAAAAATGCTTCAGACAAGTTTTGGGAACTTGAGAAGAGAATTAATAAAGATAAGAAGAATACAGGTGTAGTAGCTCGTATGAGTCGCTCAATGATGCTTGAGAATATTACATCATTACTGCTTGAGGGAGCAATAACGGTTGATGACCTTGAGAGATTCAGTGAGGAAACCGTAGAAACAGTAAAAAGATGGGCAAGAATCGGAGAAAAAAATGAGTAAACTTGATGAACTGATAAAAGAATACTGTCCGGATGGGGTGGTGTATAAGAGATTATCTGATTTTAGCAAAATATATGATGGAACTCATAGTACGCCCCAATATCAGGACCATGGTGTAAAATTTGTTAGCGTTGAAAATATAATGGACTTGTACGGAACAAACAAATATATTTCGGAAGAAGATTATTTGAAATATAAAATAAAACCACAAATTGGTGATGTCATGATGACTCGTATTGGTTCTATTGGAGTATGCAATGTGATTGATAGAGATGAACCACTTGCTTATTATGTTTCTCTTGCATTAATTCGTCCGGATTCGGATATAGTAAATAGTAGATTTTTAAAATATGCTATTGAAAGCGTTAGAGGTAGGAAAGAATTAAGAAAGAGAACACTTGTAAATGCTGTTCCTATAAAAGTGAATAAGGATGATATTGGAAAGATTGTGCTCCCTGTACCTCCACTGGAGGTACAACGTGAAATTGTCCGTGTGCTGGACAAGTTCACGTTACTTACAGCCGAGCTTACAGCCGAGCTTACAGCTCGTAAGAAGCAGTATGAGTATTATAGAGGAGAGCTTCTTTCCTTTGATACAGATATAGAAAGAAAACGCCTGGAAGATATCGCGGAGATTGGAACAGGAAGTAGTAATACTAATGAGGCGGTAGAAGATGGTAAATATCCATTTTTTGTTAGGTCTCAGATACCGTTATTAAAAGATGATTACGAATATGATGAAACAGCAATCATTACAGCAGGTGATGGAGTAGGAGTTGGGAAAGTATTTCATTTTGTTGAAGGGAAATATGCCTTACATCAAAGAGCATATAGAATTCATATTACTGATGCTTCTGCTGATCCAAAATATGTGTTTTATTATTTTCAATCTCAGTTTTACGATTATATTTCTAAGGCTGGATTTCATTCTTCGGTATCCTCAATTAGAAGACCTATGTTGAATGCTTTTGAAATACCATTTCCTTCGTTGGGCGTTCAAAAGAAAATAGTAAATGTTCTCGATAGTTTTGATTCAATATGCTCAGATTTGAACATCGGACTTCCGGCAGAAATTGATGCACGACAAAAACAATATGAATTCTATCGAGATCAACTATTGACATTTGTTGAGAAGGGCGAAACAATCTTCACAGACAGACAGACAGACAGACAGACAGACAGACAGACAGACAGACAGACAGAGCTTAATTAAGCTTCTGCAGTACGTGTTTGGTTATGTAGAGTTAACAGTTTCTAATATTTGTGATATAGCACGAGGAAAGGTTATTTCCAAGGATTATATTAATGATAATCAAGGAGAATATCCAGTGTATTCGTCACAAACAGAAAACAATGGGGAACTTGGAAAGATTTCATCATATATGTACGATGGAGATTATCTTACTTGGACAACAGACGGTGCGAATGCTGGGACAGTTTTCTATAGAAGTGGTAGATTTAATATTACAAATGTTTGTGGCTTATTGAAGATAAAAGATGACGCAATAAATATTAGATATTTATATCATTATTTATCTGTTGTTGCAAAATTTTATGTTAGTTC
>R24__coassemble_1195_pt1 | contig 14739 bp, 10 predicted proteins | sample R24__metabat2_high_PE_052 | metagenome-assembled genome bin R24 | reverse complement strand
ATATAGTAGAAATAGGTTTAACAATATCAAAACTATTCGAAAAAATATCCTTTATCACGTCCGAAGGATCATCCACAAGAAGTGCTCCCTGTTTGATCAATTTATGGACTCCTTTAGAACTTGCGTCATCAATTCTCCCTGGTATTCCATATATAGTTTTTCCAAGATCCAAAGCATATTCAGCCGTGATCATTGTCCCACTGGAAAGAGTCGCTTCCGACACAAGCAGGCCATCCGAAAGACCACTTATTATTCTGTTTCTAAGAGGAAAATGTAATCCTATGGGAGCCACTTCCGGCTCATACTCTGATAACACCAGATGGTTTTCACACATCTCAGAATATATCTCAATATTTGTCTGAGGATAACAGATATCCACTCCTCCACCAAGCACCGCTATAGTCTTTCCCCCATGTTCTATAGCAGACTTATGAGCTATAGCATCTATGCCATAAGCCATACCACTCACGATTGTCACTCCTCTTGCAGTTAACTCATTTACAAACTTATCAGTCACCGACTTCCCATAAAAGGTTGGTCTTCTGCTTCCAATAACTCCAAGAGTAGTTTTACACTCTGTCAGTTTTATATCCCCTCTATAATATATAGACACAGGTTTGTTCCCAATATCCTGTAATCTTGATGGATAATTCTCATCTATAGGAGTAACACAACCTATCCCTCTTTCTTTCGCTATACGGCTGTTCCACTCATACCACATTTCTACATCATCGTTTAGTATTTCTTCTCTTGTATCGGCTTTTATAGCATTTGCTTCCACAAGTCCATCCAGTACTCTTTCATCCTTATATATGGCATCAAATGCAGCAACCGGCGAGCCAAATGCATCGAAGATCCTAAGTATATTTTGAACTGGTATCGTTCTAAGATGTCCAAACCACATATAGGCTATTCTCATCTGTTCTTTTTCATTTGTTGTCAGCTTATCTAAAATCATAACCATCCCCCTATAACCACTGAACCGATGTCTCTGTTTCATTTCTGTAATAAAGCGCATGCTCTATATCATCGGTGCTAATATCTTCTCTATCATTAATATCCGCTACTGTTCTTGCCAGACGCAGGATTCTATAATATCCTCTGGCAGACATATTACTTTCTTCGTAAGTTCTTTGAAGCAGATTTTCTTCCTTTGTCCCCAGGTGAATAAAGTCACCTATTTTTCCCTGAGGTATCTCCGAATTGAAAGTAAAATCTTCATTAATATATCTCGCTTCCTGCCTTTCTCTTGCTATCATAATCTTCTCCCGGGCTTCATCAGATGACATACCCTTTTCATCAGAAAAAAGTTCCCTATAAGATACCGGACGGATTTCAAGTCTTATATCAATTCGGTCCATTATAGGATGACTGATCTTGCCTTGATACTTCTGTATCTCCCGAGCGTTGCATTTACATTTTTTTCTATCTGGAAAGAAACCACAGGGACAATTATTCCGAGCAGATACAAGCATAAATCTGGCCGGATAAGTATAGGATGCTTTAAGACGAGAGACTGTTACAACCTTATCCTCCATAGGCTGTCTGAGACTTTCAATCACACTTCTTGGAAACTCAGGAAACTCATCCAGAAAAAGCACTCCGCCAGTTGCCAGAGTTACCTCTCCCGGCCTTGAATAAGCACCTCCTCCAAGTAGTGTTACCTGAGAAATATTCTGACTCAGACTCCTAAATGGTCTTTTTGTAACAAAGCCTCCCGAACGATCAAGAAGTCCTGCTACACTATAGATTTTTGTAAGCTCCATGGATTCCTCATAACTAAGGGGAGGCATGATACCAGGAATACATTTGGCAACCATGGATTTACCAGCTCCAGCGGCACCAGTAAGAAGAATGTTATGAAAGCCTGCCACCGCCATAACCACCCCTTGCTTCATAGTTTCCTGCCCCCTTATATCAGCCATATCATAGTGGATATCATTGACACACTGTTCTTCGGTAGTCCTTTCATATTTGTCGGGCCATTTGCCTAAAATAAGAATTTCCAAGATGTCATCCAGATGTGTTACAGGGCAAACCTCTACCTCTTTAATATAGGTAGCCTCGTCACAGTTTTCTCGTGGAAGGATCACCCTTGTAATTCCAGATTTTACGGCGCGATCAACTATAGGTAAGGCACCTTTCACAGGAAGCACGCTTCCATCTAACCCGAGCTCACCTAAAAAACATGTATGCTGAATCTCATCATACATTTCTTCACTTATATCAAAATATTCAAGGGAAATAATGATACCAACGGCTATGGCAACATCAAAAAGAGCTCCATCTTTTCTAAGATCCGCTGGTGATAGATTGACAGTTATCCTGCGGTTAGGCAGCGAGATACCTGAATTTTTCAGTGCAGCTCGAACCCTTTCGCCTGCCTCTTTCACAGAAGACGCAAGATAACCAACCAGATTAAGCCCTGGGAGTCCCTGACTCGTGTCAGTTTCAACGGATATCATAACTCCGTCAATCCCCAAGGTTAATCCGCTATTAACTTTACTGTACATTTATTTGTTTATAGTCAGAGTAGATATATTGTATTTATATCTAATGTTTTTTTCAACCAAAAAATGCTCTTCTTGTTGTTTTTCCATTTAAAAGCAACAAATAAGAGCATTTTGTTATTTGATTATATAATTATGTAAACCAGAAGAGGCTTAGTAGTTAAAGTATACTAAGTCATCTGCTGCAGGTCCAGTCAGCGATACAGTGTCTGCATGAATAACTGGTCCCTCACCCTGAAACTCAGGATAAAACTCCTTGCCAATAGTTCCCTCAACTATGATCCAGTCTCTATCATTCAGAGTTTTAGCACCTTTGTAATAGGTCTTAAAACCGATAAATGCTATATCATCAGCACAGCATGTCATAGCAAATCGTCCAGGAACAAATTCATCATCTTTATAATTCGATGGTCTATGAGCCTGAGCCTTGAACTTTATCTTCTTTCCAACATATCTATCAGGATTATCAGCTGCATCTATGTAGAAAAGACCAAAGTCCTCTTCTCCCAGCTCTATAACGTCCTTATCAAGATCATAAGGAAGCACGACCTCATCAGCTGTATTCAGAGGATTACCCTCTTTATCCTCAAAGATTACCTGAGCACGTCTGTTGACAGCTCTGATACTTCTTCTATACTCAGCGGTCTTTGTATTCTCATCACATCGGTTGAAGATGATCATATCAGCATTTCTAAGCTGATCCATCATGATCTTCTTCATGTTATTTACATAAACGTCAAATGTGGTCGCATCCACAAAAGATATAACCTGAACAACTGTCCAGCCCTGAGGAACCTTCACAGAGAAAAGTCTATCAAGCTCCCACATACCGTTATATTCAACGATAACATTTTCTGGGTTATACTGACGCCCAAGCTCCAGAAGCTTCTCTGATGTAAACTCCTCATCTGAAATAATCTCAAGATGAATATTTTCCTTCTCAAGCTCTGCAGTATCATACTCAACCTCTCCATCTTCAAATGCAAGAAGAAGTGTTGGAGTACTCTCTGTGAAACCTTGACGCAGCAGAGTATCTATTGAAAATGTAGTCTTACCACTTCCAAGAAATCCCATAAAGACATATACCGGAATTTCCTTTGGTTCTTTATTAAACATATCTTTGTCACTTCCTAAGTTATTTTATAATCCGAAGAGTTCAGCAATCTTCTCTTCGTTCAGTTTGCTTCCGATAACGCAAAGCTTTCCAGTATAATCAGGAGAACCTTCTCTAACCTCATACTCACCTGGTACAAGATCGAACTCCTGCCACTTTCCTTCCTTATCAGGAACGATTCCCTTAGCACGTAAGATTATTCCAAGTTCGTTATCTTCTTCCTTAGCAAGCTTTTCAAGAATCTCCTTCAGCTCGTCAGCACTGTACTTATGAGCAGTCTCCTTGCCCCAGCTTGTAAATACTTCATCAGCATCATGACCATGGTGATGGTGGTGGTGATGACCGCAGCTGCATACACCGTGCTCATCATAGTGATGCTCATGGTGATGTTCACAATGTTCATCATGATCGTGGTCGTCATCATCGTGATCATGATCGTGGTGATGATGATGCTCATGCTCGTCTTCATCATCGTCGTGATCGTGATGATGGTGATGATGCTCATGCTCGTCCTCATCGTCGTGATCATGATGATGGTGATGATGCTCATGTTCGTCTTCGTCATCAACCTCAGGATCATATTTAAAGTTCTTCATAATATCCTCGATAGATGAAGAATGCTCCATAGCATCAAGAATTATCTCACCTGTTATATCATCCCAAGGAGTAGTGATGATCCTAGCATCATCATTATGCTCCTTGATAAGATTAACTGCTGTAAGGAGTTTATCCTCATCTGTATTCTGTGTACGGCTAAGAACTACTGTTCCACAAGCCTCAATCTGATTAAGGAAGAACTCACCAAAGTTCTTGATATACATCTTTGCCTTAGTTACATCAACAACAGTTGTTGCACTATTAAGAGCAATCTCAACATTTTCAGAAGCCTTCTGTACAGCCTTGATTACATCACTAAGCTTTCCAACTCCTGATGGCTCGATTATAACTCTGTCAGGGTTATAGTCATTTACTACCTGCTTAAGAGCCTCACCGAAATCACCAACAAGTGAGCAACAGATACATCCCTGGCTCATCTCTGTAATATTAACTCCGGCATCCTTAAGGAAACCTCCATCGATGCCGATCTCACCAAATTCATTTTCAATAAGCACCACCTGCTCATTTTTATAAGCTTCACCAATAAGCTTCTTGATAAGGGTTGTTTTTCCGGCGCCCAAAAAGCCGGAGATAATGTCTATCTTTGTCATCTTCTTTTCCTCCATATATTCTCTAAGTGTATAGCAAGGATTATCCCCACCACCACATTATTTCTTCTTAAAGATTGAGATTGAAAGAGCTGGAACTGTAATAGAGATGTAGTTATCACGACCATCTACCTTGCCAGCCTTTGACTGCTTTACAGTCTTGTTATTGTGACCTTCGCCGCCATACTTAGCGCAGTCACTGGAGAAAATCTCCTTCCACTTTCCAGATTCAGGAACAGCCAGCTTATACTGCTTTGCATCAATAGGGGTAAAGTTGCAGATTATAAGCAGTGTATCTTCCTTCTTCTTTCCACGTCTCTCAAATGAGATTATAGATCTGTTAGCATCATTTGCACTTATCCATGAGAAGCCATCAGGATCATTATCCTTTTCAAAAAGAGCTGGCTCTGAAAGATACAGCTTGTTAAGTTCTCTCACAAAGTCACGGATACAGTTATGTGCATCGAATTCAAAGAGGGACCAGTCAAGTTCCTCAGACTCATTAAACTCCTTCATCTGAGCAAATTCCTGTCCCATAAAGAGCAGCTTCTTACCCGGATGTGTAGCCATAAAGCCATATGCAGTACGAAGATTAGAGAACTTATCCTCATAACCGCCTGGCATCTTCTCTATCATTGAACGCTTCTCGTGAACAACCTCATCATGTGAAAGCACTAAGATGAAATTCTCACTGAAAGCATATACCATGCTAAATGTAAGCTCGTTGTGATGATACTTTCTATAAAGCGGATCAAGACTTATATAATTCAGGAAATCATTCATCCAGCCCATGTTCCACTTGAGGTCGAAGCCAAGACCACCATCCTGAACTTTATGAGTCATCATTGGCCAAGCCGTAGATTCCTCAGCGATCATCATAACCTCAGGATACAACTCGTTCATCTTGGAATTCAGTTCCTTAATGAATTCAACTGCTTCAAGGTTCTCATTTCCACCAAACTTGTTAGGACGCCATTCACCACCTTGACGACCATAATCAAGATAAAGCATAGATGCTACTGCATCCATTCTTATACCATCGATATGATACTTATCAGCCCAATAAAGAGCATTGGCAACCAGGAAGTTACGAACCTCATTTCTTCCATAGTCAAATATATATGTACCCCAATGTGGATGTTCACCACGCATAGGATCTGCATTCTCATAAAGTGGAGTTCCATCAAAACGTCCCAGGCCGTGCTCATCCTTAGGGAAATGGGCAGGCACCCAGTCCATAATAACTCCAAGTCCCTGCTCGTGCATGTAATCTACAAAATACATAAAATCAGTAGGCTTACCATAACGAGAGGTTGGTGCATAATATCCAGTTACCTGATAACCCCAGGATGGATCATATGGATGCTCCATAATAGGCATCAGTTCAACATGGGTATACCCCATGTCCTTCATATATTTAGAAAGACTTCTTGCTATCTCTCTATAATTAAGGAACTCTCTTCCATCATCTGGTCTCTTCCAGGAACCAAGATGAACCTCATAGATATTCATAGGCTTAGAAGAAAGACTCTTCTTTTCACGTTTAGACATCCATGCAGAATCATTCCATGTATATTCAAGCTTCGTAACTCTTGATGCATTTGCAGGTCTTATCTCGGAACATACAGCATAAGGATCACTCTTCATAAATACATCGCCGGACTTTGAGCGGATCTCATACTTATATATCTCATCTTCAAAATCTCCAGGAATAAAGAGCTCAAAGATTCCAGAATAGTCCAGCTTTCTCATCTGATAACGACGGCCATCCCAGTTATTGAAATTACCAACAACGGAAACTCGTTCAGCATTAGGTGCCCAAACCGCAAAAAGCGTACCGAGAACACCGTCCACCTCCATAGGATGTGAACCCAGCTTCTCGTATATGTTATAGTGGATACCTTCATTAAAATCACATATATCCACTGGATCAATTACAGGATCAAATGTATATGGATCGATATATGACTCTTCATGACCATCAAGGAACTTAGCCTTGACTCTATACTCGAACTCAGTCTTATTCTTGAGTCTTATAGAAAAGAAACCATCATATCTTTCAGACGTAAGGGAATATGTCTTACCCTCTGTAATATCAGTTATCTTTACAACCTTCGCGTCAGGAAGGTAAACATTTACAAAAACATCATCTATACACTCATGTATTCCAAGTATATGGTGAGGATTATCATGTCTGGCCTGCGTCAGCGCTTCGACTTCCATCCAGTTTATTGCAAATACTGCTTTTCTTCTAGTCATATTCTAGTCCTCATTCCTCTCAAATCCGATAAAAACCTAACCTATAGTATAATCCCTAGAGCCCTCTTAAGGCAAGAAAAATGTGCAGAAAGGGACACACCTTGGTGCAGTGGGGACGGACCCCGTTGCACCTAGATGTGTCCCCTTTGACACCATTTTATGTAAACTAATTAGATTTCGTGAATGAATATACCACTTCTAAGCTTTGGCTCAAACCATGTTGACTTAGGTGGCATGAGGCGTCCAGCATCAGCAACCTCGAAAAGCTCGTTGATTGATGTTGGATACATAGAGAATGCAAGCTTCATATCACTGTTAGCTCTTCTCTCCAGTTCACCAAGTCCTCTGATTCCACCAACAAAATCGATTCTCTTGTCTGTTCTTGGATCTTCTATTCCAAGGATAGGTCCAAGGATATTATCCTGAAGGATACTTACATCAAGACCCGCTACTGGATCATCAGACTTAAACTCATCCTTTACAGTGAGTTTATACCATTTATCCTCAATGAACATTCCTATCTCGCCCTTAGCAGCTGGCTGATATGCCTCAGATACTTCAGCGATATCACAGATAGCACCTATCTTTTCGAAATACTCATCCTTTGAAAGGCCATTTGTATCCTTAACAACTCTATTGTAAGGAAGGATCTTAAGCTCACTCTCTGGGAAGAGAACTGACATGAAGTAATTAAACTCCTCATCTCCTGTGTATCCAGGATTCTCCTCTCTCTTCTTAAGACCAACCTTTACAGCTGAAGCTGCTCGATGATGTCCATCAGCTATATAGATTCTGTTCTCAGCATCAAACTCAGCCTTGATAGCCTTAATATCTTCAGCGTTATCAATAAGCCATACGTTATGTGTGATTCCATCATCTGCTGTAAAGCCATAAGTCTTCTCACCCTGCTTTACCTTATTCACAATGTCATTGATAACATTTCTGTCTCTATACGCAAGGAATATAGGACCTGTCTGAGCATTACAGTTATAAATGTGATTTATACGATCCTGTTCTTTTGCAGCAAGTGTATTCTCATGCTTCTTAATAGTACCATCCACGTAGTCATCAATAGATACAACTGCAACAATACCAGTCTGGTGACGTCCATCCATGATAAGCTCATAAATATAATAAAATGGCTCAGCATCATTGATGTATGTGCCGTTAGACATATCATCTTTCAGCATCTCAGCTGCCTTGTCATATACTTCCTGAGCATACATATCCTGTGTTTCAGGGAACTGTGTTTCTGGACGATCTATACGAAGGAAACTCTTTGGATGATCCTTAACATATTCTGCTGCCTCTGCTCTCTTATACACATCGTACGGAAGAGCTGCAACTTCACTAACTACATCAGGGTTTGGTCTATAGGCCGCAAATGGTAATACTTTAGACATATCTATCTCCTTGATCATATATAAAAATTTTTAAATCTCTATGCTTTTAAGCCTTAAATATTTTATCACATGCATATAAAAAAAGATACACCTAGGTTTATATCCCAGGTGTATCTATTATCACTTATTATTAACCACGAATAAAATCAACTGCCTGCTCGATAGACTCATCGAACTCATCATCGCTTGAGTTCTTGAAAATAAAGAGCTCAGGTACATTTTCTGGTGGATCATAATTCTGAGTAGCCACATACTCATCCCAATGTTCAATCTTCCATGTATCACGCTCTGAATTACGTGTTACCATTCTCTGATGAACAACTTCGATATCAGTATGTACCCAGATAATGCAAAGTTCTGCATTCTTAAGAGCAAGCTTTCTACGCATCATAGCAAGCCACTCCTGATCTCGAACTTCCTTCTTGAAAGGAGCATTTATAAGTACTGTATCATTATATGTTATTGCGCTAAATGCAACCTCAAGTATAGCAAGATACTCAGCATCTCTTATATTGTCATGAAAGAAATCTGATGATCTGTCAAAAGGCTCACCAGCAACTTTATATATCTGCTTAGAAAGAATGATAAGATCATCCTTATCAAGATATACACAGTTATTTAACGCTCTTGCTAGGTTTTTAGTAACAAATGTCTTACCACATGCTGGTGGCGATGTGACAAGAATCAACTTCTTCTTAGCCATAATACCCTCCTGAAGGCCATAAAGGAATTTCCTATAGTTTATTTCTTATCCCCCGATAATACTTTAACCAAACTAAATTATTTCTTGGAAATATATCCCTTGGCTGTCAGAAGCTCAGCACAAAGTACTGCACCACCTGCTGCACCACGGATTGTGTTGTGTGAAAGACCTACAAACTTATAATCAAAGAGTGTATCTTCACGAAGACGACCCATAGAAACGCCCATTCCATTTTCATAGTTAACATCAAGGTTAACCTGTGGTCTGTTCTCCTCTTCCATGTATCTGATGAACCGCTTTGGAGCTGAAGGAAGATCAAGCTTCTGTGGCTCACCACTAAAGCTCTCCCACTTCTCAATAATCTGTTCTTTTGTTGGCTTCTTTCCGAAGTTAACAAATACAGTTGCTGTATGTCCGTAAAGAACTGGAACTCTGATACACTGAGCTGTGATCTTAGGAGCGTCCTCATTTAACTTGATTTCGCCGTCCTCAACCTTACCCCAGATACGGAGTGGTTCTTTCTCAGACTTCTCTTCTTCACCACCGATGTAAGGGATGATATTCTCTACCATCTCTGGCCAATCCTTGAAGTTCTTACCAGCACCTGAAATAGCCTGATATGTTGAAACAACAACTTCCTTTGGCTCAAACTCTTTTAAAGCGAAGAGTGCTGGAGCATAACTCTGAATTGAGCAGTTAGGCTTAACAGCAATGAAACCTCTCTTTGTTCCAAGACGCTTTCTCTGTGCTTCGATAACATCAAAATGCTCTGGATTAAGTTCTGGAACTACCATAGGAACATCAGGTGTCCAACGATGAGCACTGTTGTTAGAAACTACTGGAGTCTCTGTCTTAGCATATGCTTCCTCGATAGCCTTGATCTCATCCTTTGTCATATCAACTGCACTGAAAACAAAATCAACGCCTGAAGCAATCTCTTCTACTTCATTAACATTCTTCAGAACCAGGTCAGCAACACCGGCTGGAATAGGATTATCCATCTTCCATCTTCCTTCTACTGCCTCGCTATACTTCTTGCCTGCGCTACGTGGAGATGCAGCTACAGTTACAACCTCGAACCATGGATGATTATTCAGAAGATCTATGAATCTCTGACCAACCATACCTGTTGCTCCGAGGATTCCTACTCTTAGTTTTTCCATATCTTTTTCCTCATTTATTCTTTAAACGGACGCCTCGTTGTCTGTAAAATGATTTTTCAGTCATCTCGGCTGTCTACTTTTTTAGATCAGTAATGTGTTTTAAATATATTATTTAACCACACGTACGCGGATTACACCATCGATTGCCTCGAGCTCCTTAGCCATCTCTGCAGCATCTGGAGTATCTACGTCGAGGATTGTGTATGCATAATCTCCACGTGACTTGCTTACCATATCTGGAACATTTACATTTGACTTAGCGAAAAGTCCTGTAAACTGTGTAAGCATGTTAGGAATGTTCTTGTGGCAAACTGTGATACGTCCAGCTGATGAAGGAACACCCGCATCTACTCTTGGATAGTTAACTGAGTTGATAACATTTCCGTTCTCAAGGAAATCTCTGATCTCGTTAACTGCCATGATTGCACAGTTGTCTTCTGACTCTGCTGTTGAAGCTCCAAGGTGTGGTGTACAGATAACGCCTTCGTGACCAACTACTGTTGGGTTAGCGAAGTCTGTTACATAACGATGTACCTTACCTGCATCTATTGCCTTAAGGAGTGCTGGCTCGTCAACAAGTGTATCACGTGAGTAGTTAAGAACTACTACTCCGTCCTTCATCATTGAGATAGCTTCCTCATTGATCATTCCCTTTGTTGCGTCCAAAAGTGGAACGTGAATTGTAATATAATCACAATTAGCATAAATGTCATTTACATTCTTGATATGCTTAACTGACTTTGAAAGATTCAAAGCTGCATCTACAGATACAAATGGATCATATCCCCAAACTTCCATACCAAGATGGATAGCTGCATTTGCAACTCTGCATCCGATAGCACCAAGTCCGATAACACCAAGCTTCTTGCCCTGGATCTCATTTCCTGCATAAAGCTTCTTCTGCTTCTCAGCTGTCTTAGCGATATCAGCATCATCCTTATCCTCAACTACCCAGTTAGCACCAGCAACGATGTCACGAGAACCAAGGAGAAGTCCTGCAATAACAAGCTCCTTAACACCATTTGCATTTGCACCTGGTGTGTTGAATACTACGATACCCTTCTCTGCATAAGCATCAAGAGGGATGTTGTTAACTCCAGCACCAGCTCTTGCTACAGCAAGAAGTGAATCTGGAACTTCAAGATCGTGCATTGAAGCACTACGAACGAGGACTGCATCAGCCTCTGCAATATTATCTGTCTTCTCATAGCTTGAGTCAAAAAGACTAAGTCCGCACTCAGCTATTGGATTTAAGCAATTAATCTTAGCCATTATTTATTCTCCTCCTCAAACTTCTTCATGAACTCAACAAGCTTCTCTACGCCTTCGATTGGCATAGCGTTGTAGATAGAAGCACGCATACCACCAACTGATCTGTGACCCTTAAGGTTAACGAAACCAGCTGCTGTTGCTTCCTTAACGAACTTAGCTTCAAGGTCAGCATCATGAGTTCTTGTTACGAAAGGAACGTTCATAAGAGATCTATCCTTCTCAACTACTGTTCCCATGAACATTTCTGACTGATCAAGATAATCATAAAGGATCTTAGCCTTCTTCTCATTGTGAGCCTTCATAGCCTTAAGACCGCCCATTGACTTAACCCACTTGAATACAAGTCCGCAGATGTAGATACCATAGCAAGGAGGTGTATTGTAAAGTGAATCAGCGTCAGCCTGAGTCTTATACTTAAGCATTGTTGGAACATAGTCAGCAAGATCATCACGAATAAGATCTTCACGAACGATAACAACTACAACACCTGCAGGTCCAACGTTCTTCTGAACTCCGAAGAAGATAAGTCCATAATCTTCTACATTTACTGGCTGTGAAAGAATGTCAGATGACATATCAGCTACAAGGATCTTACCCTTAGTGTTAGGAAGCTCCTTAAATGTAGTTCCATATATAGTATTGTTATGACAAATGTATACGTAATCAGCATCCTCAGAAATAGGAAGATCTGAGCAGTCAGGAATGTATGAGAATGTCTTATCCTCTGATGAAGCTATCTTGTTAGCTGTTCCGTACTTCTGTGCTTCCTGCCATGCCTTCTTAGCCCACTGACCTGTAACGATGTAGTCAGCAACGCCATTCTTCATAAGGTTCATTGGGATTGCAGCAAACTGCTGTGATGCACCACCCTGAAGGAAAAGTACCTTATAGTTATCAGGAATATCCATAAGATCTCTAAGGTCTTTCTCAGCTTCTTTGATAATGTCATCATACACCTTTGAACGGTGTGACATTTCCATAACTGACTGACCGCTTCCCTTGTAGTCAAGCATCTCCTCTGCTGCCTGCTTTAGAACGACTTCTGGTAATATAGAAGGTCCTGCTGAAAAGTTGTAAACTCTTGCCATTTTATCTTTCCTCCATGAATTATATTTCATATAAATATCATAATTTAATATGATAATTTTTTTTGTTAATTTTATCAAGTTGAAAATATTGTTATAAATAGCAATATTTTGTTAATTTTCACCAATAAATGCTATCAAAAGCTTTTATTTTTTAAGTGCGTCCTCTGAATCGAAGCATGTTTCGATTGATGCGCCAGGTGCAACCATAGGCCAAACCTTATCATCCTCAGCTATCTGACAATCAATAAGGTAAGCACCCTCACCCTTTATTGCTTCAGAAAGTGCTTTCTCAAATTCAGCAACTGTCTTAACTGTATATCCCTTTGCTCCCATTGCATCAGCAAGTTTAGCAAAATCAGTCTTATCTTCGAGAACTGTGTTTGAATATCTCTTTCCATAGAACAGTGTCTGCCACTGACGAACCATACCAAGAACATGGTTATTGATAACGATCTCGATCACATGAATATCTTCACGAGCAGCTGTTGCCATCTCATTCATGTTCATACGGAAGCAGCCATCACCAGCAATATTGATAACCGTCTTATCTGGACATCCAACCTTAGCACCAATAGCAGCACCAAGACCGTATCCCATAGTTCCAAGTCCACCTGATGTAAGGAACTGTCTTGAGTTCTTGAACTTATAGTACTGGGCAGCCCACATCTGATGCTGACCAACGTCAGTTGAGATGATAGCATTTCCCTTTGTTAATTCGTAAACCTTGTTGATTACTGCAGGACCTGTAAGATGCTTCATGTCATAGCTCATTGGATTTTCTTCCATAAGCTTCTGAATCTCAGCATTCCACTCAGGCTTCTTAGAAGTCTTAACACCCTCGTTAAGTCTCTTAAGAATTTCCTTTGCATCACCGATAATCTTTGCATCTACTTCGATGTTCTTGTTGATCTCTGCTGGATCGATATCGATGTGAAGTATCTTAGCTTTTCTTGCAAATGTTGATGCATCGCCAATTACTCGGTCTGAGAATCTAGCACCTACTACGATAAGAAGGTCTGCCATATTTACTCCAAGATTAGATGTCTTGGTTCCGTGCATTCCGATCATACCAGTGTAGTTCTTCTTTGTTCCGTCATATGCACCCTTACCCATAAGAGTATCACATACAGGAGCATCTACTTTCTTTACAAGCTTTGCAAGTTCTGCGCTTGCGCCTGAGATTGTTACACCACCACCTACAAGGAAGTATGGTCTCTCAGCATGATTGATCATATCAATAGCTGTCTCGATATCCTTGTCCTTGATAGTCTCTGTAATTCTCTTGATAGCTTCTGGCTTCTTAGGAGTATAGTCAGCCTTTGCTGCTGTTACGTCCTTTGTAATATCTACAAGTACTGGACCTGGACGACCAGTCTGTGCGATCTTAAATGCACGTCTTATAGTATTTGCAAGTTCATGGATGTTCTTAACGATGAAGCTGTGCTTTGTTACTGGCATAACAACTCCAGCGATATCTACTTCCTGGAAGCTGTCCTTACCAAGCATTGCTACGCCTACGTTACAAGTGATTGCAACAAGTGGAATAGAATCCATATATGCTGTTGCGATACCTGTTACAAGGTTTGTTGCACCAGGACCTGATGTTGCCATACATACACCAACTTTTCCTGTTGCTCTTGCATATCCATCTGCAGCATGGCTTGCGCCCTGCTCGTGGGATGTGAGTACGTGATGTATCTCACCTTCGTGTTTATATAATTCGTCGTAGATATTAAGGATTGTTCCACCTGGATATCCAAATACTGTATCTACGCCCTGTTCCTTTAAACATTCTATTACGATCTGAGAACCAGTTAATTGCATAATTTTTCTCCTTCTAAGTTTCCTCTGAGTGTCATAAAGTCAAATGATTTATCTTCTTTATGATCTAGGGATTTCGAGGATTGCACCACGGTTTCCTGATGTAACCATAGATGCATAACGTGCAAGATAACCTGTTGTTACCTTTGGCTCACGTGGAGTCCAAGCCGCCTTACGCTTTGCAAGCTCCTCGTCACTTAC
>R24__coassemble_1186_pt1 | contig 14791 bp, 13 predicted proteins | sample R24__metabat2_high_PE_052 | metagenome-assembled genome bin R24 | reverse complement strand
TTGTCTCATGTTTTTGTCTCTCCGTGCGACAGCTTGTTCATAATACAACTTTCTCTCCGTAGTGTCAACAACTTTTTTAAATTTTTTTTATTTTTTTTTGAAGTTCTAAAAAACGCCAGTTTTAGCTGTTTTAATTTTGCAAAATATGGTATATCTTCACAAAATTTTTTATTTTGTTTCAGAAGATAGTCTTCTTATCTCAGAAATAGCAAATGGTATTGTTAATATCACAGTCAATACATCTGAACATGTCTGTGTTATCTGTACACCATAAAGTCCAAAGCACATAGGCAGTATTATTATTAATGGAATAAAGAAGAGGCCATTTCGAGCTGACGATAGAATGCTTGCCTTCACTCCTCTTCCCATTGACTGTAGCATCATATTTGTCATAACAGTTGGTGCAGACAATGCAATAACAGATGCCTGATATCTTAGAGCAACCTTACCAACCTCAACTACTGCCATATCATTTCTGAACCACCATACAATATCAGGAGCAAATATAAAACATACTGCTCCTACAGCAAGCAGGAAGATAAATCCCCATCTTACACAAAAGAAGTACGCTTCTTTTACACGTGATGTAAGTCCTGCCCCATAATTAAAAGAACATACTGGCTGGAATCCCTGACCGAATCCGATCAGAGCAGCAAGCATCATCATCATTACTCTGTTTACGATTGACATTCCAGCTATAGCAGGACTACCGCCTAGCTTGCCCGCATAGTTATTAAGAAGAAGTGTAGAGAGAGCCGCCATACCTTGTCTTAAAAGAGATGGGGCGCCTCCATTTATCACCTCTATTATGTAGTGAAAGTTAATATGTATATTCTTTATACTGAGATGAATGTTTTCACCCTTCGTACTTCCTATAAGAAGAACTATAAAACTTGTGATCTGTCCCATCACTGTGGCAATAGCCGCACCTTGAACCCCCATATTTAAATATAGTATAAGCAGCGGATCAAGGATAACATTTATCACTGCTCCACACATAAGACCAACCATGGCATAAACTGCACTGCCCTGAAATCTAAGCTGGTTGTTGATTACAAACTGTCCCATCATAAATGGAGCTCCAAGAAGGATAATTCTCATATAAGATACTGTCAGCTCTAGACTGTCAGCATCTGCACCTATCCAACCTGCTATTCTATAAATAAAGATATTACCAAAAAGCGCTACTATCACACCCAGGATAATTGCTATAGCAAAGCCGGTGGAGGCCATCTCATTTGCCTCTTTTTTATTATCCGCACCAAGCATTCGGGACAGATAATTTCCAGAGCCCTGTCCACACATAAATCCGAAAGCCTGTATCAAAGCCATTACTGAAAATACAAGACCAACCGCAGCAGTTGCTTCTGTAGAAATCCTTCCTACAAAGTACGTATCTGCAGAATTATAAAAAGCCGTCACCAACATGCTAAGGATTGTTGGGATGGACAGCTTGATAATCAGTTCCGGTATCGGTGTTTCAGTTAGCTTCTCTCGACGAGACATATTACTTAATTTCATTTTTCTACCAACTACTTCCTACTTATCATTAATATCTGTCTTTCGTCTAAAAACAAAACAGAACTATTCTACCACATTCCTCATAATATAGGTAGTTCAAAAAGAAGCCATAAAAACAATATAAAACAACTAATTTCGGTTTACCAATAAAGGACCCATTTATTATAATGATAAATGTAGTGAAATATAATATCCATAAAGGAGAAGGTATATGAAAGTAGATGAATTGATCAGCTATATCAAAGAAGAAAAGCTTAACAACAAACTACTTGATATCTATCTGGACAGCTCAAAAATACAGTATCAGAAAGAACGTTACTCAAACGCTGTAAAGAAATATAAAGAGCTCTACGAGAATAATGCAGATTATTCTGACGAAGTGATCATTGTCAGCGCTCCTGGACGTACCGAGGTTTGTGGAAATCATACAGACCATCAGCACGGAGAAGTACTGGCCGCATCAATAAATGACGACGCGATCGCTGTAGTTGGAATAAGTGACTCGGTTAACATAATGTCAGAAGGTTATCCTATGATATCTTTCAGTTTAGATGACATTTCAAAACAGTCTGACGAGGAGAGCTCTACTCTCGCACTCATCAAAGGTGTTCTAGCCGGATGCAGAGACCGTGGATTTAAGATAGGCGGATTCAATGCTTATATCACCAGCGATGTATTGGGAGGTTCCGGACTCTCATCTTCTGCAGCCTTCGAAACAGTAATTGGAAATATCCTCTCTTATCTATATAACGATGGCGGAATCGACGCCGTAACCATTGCTAAGATCGGACAATACGCAGAGAACTACTATTTCGGTAAACCTTGCGGACTTATGGATCAGATGGCATGCTCTGTCGGCGGACTTTGTCATATCGATTTTGCCAATCCTGAAGAACCTGTCATTGAAAAGATCCAGGTGGATCTTGATGAATACGGCTATGCGCTATGCATCACTGATACAAAAGGAAGTCACGCAGATCTTACACCTGACTATGCTGCTGTTCCAAGCGAAATGAAATCTATCGCAGCCTTCTTCGAAAAGGACGTACTCCACGAACTCACCGAGGAAGATGTTATAAAGAACATCACTTCCCTTCGTGAAAAGAATGGAGACCGCGCCGTACTTAGAGCGCTTCACTTCTTCGAAGAAAACCTGAGAGTCAGACAAGAAGCAGCCAGTCTTAAAGAACACAAGTTTAATATATTCCTTGAGAATGTTTCCAAATCCGGAAACTCCTCCTATAAATATCTGCAAAACGTTTACACTAATCATGATATATCACACCAGAACGTATCTATCGCTCTTTGTATCAGTGAAATGGTACTGGGCGACAAGGGAGGCGTTGCAAGAGTACACGGTGGAGGTTTTGCAGGAACTATACAGGCATTCGTAAAGCAGGACTTTATCGATACATATAAAAACGCAATGGACAACGTATTTGGTGAAGGAGCATGTGCCGTACTGAAAATTCGTAAATACGGCGGCATCAAAGTTATGTAAACTAGACTGTGAGGTATGTTATATGAAGAATATAAATGCGTTAATAAAAGAGTTAGTTACATATGGAATAAATACAGGACTTATAGATGAAGCAGATGTTGTATATTCAACCAACCGATTGCTCGAGTTTTTTAAGCTTGAAGACTATAGCATCGATTCAAACGATAGCTTAAATACCGATTCTTATGACACAGCAAATAATACTAAAGGACGCAATCTTCATCTGATTCTGGAAGATATGATTGATTACGCCCTTGAGACTGGGCTCCTGGAGAATGACACAATAACATATAAAGACCTATATGATACAGCCATCATGGGACTCATTACTCCTCCACCTTCAGCTATTCAAAGCAAGTTCTTTAAGTTGTATGACATAAACCAGACTGACAGTGACCAAAAGTCAGCAAATTCAAAAAAAGCCACCGATTTCTACTATGAGTTCAGCAGGGCCACCAATTATATTAGAACAGACCGCATCGCCAAGGATGAAAAATGGATCACTTCCACTGAGTTTGGTGACCTTGATATTACTATCAATCTATCCAAGCCAGAAAAGGATCCTCGCGATATCGCCGCTGCTGGTCAGGCCAAGAAGTCAGGCTATCCTGCTTGTCTTCTCTGCCGAGAAAACGAAGGCTATGCCGGAACCTTAACTCACCCTGCAAGACAAAACCACAGAATAATCCCAATAAGCCTTGACGGCGAGCAGTACTATCTGCAATACAGCCCATACGTATATTATAACGAGCACTGTATCATCTTTAATAAGAAGCATACTCCTATGAAGATTGACCGATCAACTATGAAGAAACTGCTTTCCTTCGTCGACCTCTTCCCTCACTACACCGCTGGTTCAAACGCAGACCTTCCGATCGTAGGTGGATCAATACTCTCCCACGATCACTTTCAGGGAGGCGGCTACGAATTCCCTATGGTGCGCGCTCCATACGAGAACGAGTTTACTATACCAGACTTTGAAGATATCCATGCAGGAATAATCAAATGGCCTCTCTCCACTATACGCCTTCAAGGAAAGAATATTGACCGCATCGTAGACCTGGCCGATCACATCTTAGGCAAATGGAAAAGCTACACTGATGAAACCGCATTTATCTTCGCCGAAACCAAGGGAGAGCCACACAACACTATCACACCGATCGCTCGAATGCGAAATTCAAGTAACGCATCTGGTTTACATAATTCTAGTAATTTAGATCCAGGTTCAGTCAACGAATATGTTTATGAGTTGGATCTTGTTCTCAGAAATAATATTACAACCGATGAGCATCCTCTGGGAGTTTACCACCCACACGCCGAGTATCATCACATCAAGAAAGAAAATATTGGCCTTATCGAAGTAATGGGACTAGCTGTTCTTCCAGCACGCCTTAAGAAAGAAATGGCATTTCTCGCCGAAGTGATACTAAGCGGCGGCAACCTCTACTCTGCTGGAGGCTCCCATGCTGATTGGGCCGCTTCTTTCCTACCAAAATATGGCATCCCTGTTGATGCAGATGGAAACGTCGATAATACCAAAATCGCTGACCTTCTCGATATTGAAAAAAACGACGAAACCGAAGGGGCCAGCAAAATTGATACTTTTGACGAGAAGAATGGCACCTGTAGCAATGATAAAGCTACAAAATGGATTATGAATATAATTCATCAAGAGATCGGATATGTATTTACAGGTGTTCTTGAAGACGCAGGTGTTTTCAAAAGAAATAAAGAAGGTAACGAAGCATTTGCACGTTTTATAGACACACTTTAAAATCATTAGTACTTTAAAAGTATATTATAGAAGGCTTCAAAAAGAAGCCTTCTATAATATACAAAATTATGCCTTAACCCAGAAATTTATACAGTAACTTATATAATTCCTTAGCTTCCTTTTCTGTAAGGGGAGAGCCATTCTCGGCGAGTTTCAGCGGAATATCCTTACAGCTTTCCTTTAACTGGTTACCTTTTTCTGTAATACTTATCATTGTAACTCTCTCGTCTTCCTTAGAACGTTCTCTTGTTACATATCCTTCCTTTTCCAATCGTTTAAGTAACGGAGTAAGTGTACCTGCATCTAGTGAAAGTATCTCTCCAAGCTGTCCTACATTAACACTCTCCTTTTCCCAAAGCACCATAAAAACAATATATTGGGTATAAGTAAGCCCCAAAGGTTTCAGATATGGATTATATGCATTAACAATCTTCCTCGAACAAGCATATAGAGGAAAACAAAGCTGATTTTTAAGTTTTAATTGTTCGTATTCCTGTGCCATTTTATTTTTCTCCTTTAAGCATGAAGTCTTTTCATTATTTCGTCATCCGTTCCAGGAGCCTGCCCTCCTTTTATCTTTTACCATATTATATTGTGCCAAATATTTCATGTCAATACAATACTTTTGAGGTTTATAGTAAAATAGTGTATCTCAAATCACCAATAGTATTCTATGTTCAACATTCAATGTATGATATAATTTAGCTTGTTATGAGTTTTTGAAGAGGAGAACTTCTATGGATATTCCGAAAAAAGAAATAATAAAGGAAATGTTCAAAAGCATATATGGAGTAGGTTATATTACACTGTTTTTAGTCGGACTCGCATTCGCCTTATCCGCAACAATAAATGTATATCTGGATAAAAAGCAATCCATTGAATATAAAAAAGTAATTGCAACCTATCACTCATATAATAAACTTGAATCATATGATCCTATCGAAAATAAGTACAAAACTGAATATGAGGGAATCTATAAATTTGAGGCAAATGGCCAGACATACTATGTTACTCCTACAGATACCAAAGGCAGCGCTGATTTTAAAAAGACATTAAAGATCAAGTATGATCCGACCGATCCAAATGTTTATGTTGTAGTAGGCGCCTACTATGAAGATTATCTTATAGCTTTAGTTATTTGGGCAATACTCTTCATCTGTCTTCGTAATGGATATGATACAGAAAAGAAGTATATCGAGTATTATGCTACCCATCCCAAGTGAGCCTGCAAACAAAAAAATCGGTTGCAAAAGCTTCGTTTTGCAACCGACTTTGTCTACAGTCTGACTCAGACAAAACGTCTGAGTTTCTTTTTTTCGAGAGGTTTATCCCTCACATATATTAATAATCCGATAGACCTCCTAATATCGCAGCTCCTGTAATTGCACTTATTATCAAAATAAGAATATATAAAGCAACAGTTATAGCAATTGTTATCAGATAGAATCTAGCATAGTTCTTTAGATTCTTATTTGTAGTTGCTCCAAATCCCCAAACAAACATAAGGATAAGACCTACAAGCGGGATACCGAAAAGTATAGTATATCCGAGGTAACCCCATGGAGATATAGGCTTATATTCTTCTGGAACATCTCCTCCGCCCATCTGGTTGATAACAGTTATACCCTGTCCACCTGCTGGCATATATGGATTCTGATTAAACTGAGCATTCTGCTGTGCATTAAAGCCGCCCTGGTTCACCTGATTGAAGGACTGATTAGCTGACTGTGCCTGTGGTAATGGCTGTGCCTGTGGTAATGGCTGTGCCTGAACTGTAGGTGTTACAGGTGCCACGCTCTCATCAGAAAGAATTGATGAACCCGTTACAGGTGCTGGTGTTACCACCTTACCTTCAGGTGCCTGAGGCTGATGCTGGTGAACCTCTTCTTTAACTGGTTCCTCAGCAGCTGGTTCTTCTACTGGTGCAGATGCTGCAACTGGTTCCTCCACTGGTGCAGATGCAAATGAATCTGTCGAAGCAGATGTAAATGGATCTGCAGTAGACGCAGTATCAGCGAAGCCCTGTGGTGCTTCAGATGCAGTAAGTGGACCTGACATATCAGCTGTAAGAACTGTTGTTCCGCTCTCAGGATCTATCTCATCCTCTGGAGCGTCAGCTATTGGAATATCCATCATTGGTGTAGTAGATTCTGCACTAATCTGCTGTGGCTCTGCATTTGCAGTTTCTTCAGCAGCTTTCTGCGCTGCTTCCTGAGCAGCCTTCTGAGCAATATCCTCAGCAGTTTCCTGAGGTGCATTCTCTTCAGCAGGCTGAGTCGCAGCTTGTTTGAACTGTCTTAGGTCAGCTCCGCAATTTGGACAGAAGTCAGCTCCGTCCGGGATGTTTGTTCCACACATGTTACAAAACATTTTCATAACCCTCCCTGTCTCTCATACTTTAATTCATACCAAATTCATTCAGAAAGAAACTCTCTCACCTTTTTTCTTCAGAATGAAAAACCACAAAATAATTATAGTACGCGCTCCAGGTATTTACAACCTTATTCTTTGCTTGTCATCACAAGCTTTATAACCTTTATTCTTCGCTCATCTTTGCAAGCTTTGCAGCCTGATCAGCAGCTGTGAGTGCATCGATAAACTCGTCTATATCACCATTTAAAACTTCATTTAATCTATATGATGTAAGTTTGATTCTATGGTCAGTAACACGTCCCTGTGGGAAGTTGTATGTACGAACCTTCTCTGAACGGTCACCAGAACCAATCTGGCTACGACGAGCATCCGCCTCAGCATCATGAGCCTTCTGTCTCTCAAGGTCATACAGCTTTGTTCTAAGAAGAGCAAAAGCCTTTGCCTTATTCTGAATCTGTGACTTCTCTGTCTGGCTGTAGATTACGATACCTGTTGGATAGTGAGTAAGACGTACAGCTGAGTCAGTTGTATTTACACACTGTCCACCATTTCCTGATGCACGCATTACATCGATACGGATATCTTTTTCATTTATCTCGATTTCAACCTCTTCTGCTTCTGGCATGATAGCAACAGAAGCTGCTGATGTATGAATTCGTCCACCTGATTCTGTCTCTGGTACACGCTGTACTCTGTGTACACCACTCTCATACTTTAGTTTTGAGAAAGCTCCACGACCCTTGATAAGGAAGTTTACATCCTTGATACCGCCGATACCAGTATCATCTATAGATATCATTTCAATCTGCCATCTCTTCTTCTCTGCGTAGTGCTGATACATACGATAAAGCTCACTAGCAAAAAGTGCAGCCTCATCACCACCAACACCAGCTCTGATCTCAACTACAACGTTCTTGTCGTCATCTGCATCCTTAGGAAGAAGAAGGATCTTCAGCTCATTCTCACATCTCTCGATAGCCTTCTTAGCCTCATTAAGCTCTTCCTTTGCCATTTCCTTCATCTCTTCGTCAGACTCTTCATCCAGAAGCATAAGGCTGTCTTCTTCATCCTGCTTTGCTCTCTTATACTCTTTATACTTTTCTACGATAGGAGTAAGGTCACTCTGTTCCTTCATAAGACTACGGAACTTTGTCTGATCATTAACCACATCTGGGTCAGACAGTTCCTTCATAACCTGTTCAAGTCTGTCAACTAACTCTTCTAACTTATCAAACATTTCTTTTCTCCTCTTATATACAATAACGGGCGGAAACGATACGGTCGAGTCCACTCATATCTTTTTGTTTCTTTATACTTTTGAATCCATTTGACTTTAAGATCTCAGCCACATCCATGTACTGATCATATCCGATTTCCAGAACCAGATATCCTCCTGGCACAAGGAACTGCTTTGCTTCGGAAGCAATGATCCTGTAAAATGCAAGCCCATCCGATGCTCCATCGAGAGCAAGTCTTGGTTCAAAATCACGTACATCCTTTAATAGGTTGTATATTTCCTTCGTCTTAATGTACGGCGGATTACTTAGTATCATATCGAAACTAACTGTAGGTTTTCCCTCTTCATCCTTGAACGCTTTAAACATATCACTCTTAACTATGGTTACTTCAGCATCCAGCTTCTTTGCATTTTCGTTAGCCAGATCTATAGCATCATCGGAAATGTCGACCAGAAAAACTTCATCGTTAAATCCGTCATCCTCTCGCATAAGCTTATAGGATATTCCAATGCAGCCAGAACCTGTACATAGGTCAAGTGCAATGCAGTTTCTTTCAGGAGCAAGCTCTACCGCCTTCAGCACCAGGTTCTCTGTATCAAATCTCGGAATGAGGACATTTTCCTTACAATTAAACTCATAGTCCATAAAATAGGTGAAGCCCGTAATGTACTGTAATGGATAATGAGTTGCACGTTTCTTGATAGCCTTCATGTATCGCATAGCTGTAACATCATCCAGCTCCTCATCAAGATTCGCATAGATGGTAGCCAGATCCATATCACGATATATCATCATGAGATGCCTTGCCTCGGCTACATTATTCTCGATAAATGCGTCCGCCAGAATCTTCGTGCCCTTATTTATGAGCGCACCCATTTTCTTTTCATCATGTGTCATACTTTCAAACCTCGAAGGTATTATTGCGAACACAGTCTACATACTCGTGCCAATCAATCACGCCTTCAACAGACTTTATCGCTACCTCTATCATGGAGTCATCAGGTTCTCTTGTTGTAAGTCTCTGCACCCAGAGACCAGGAGCACTGAGGACATTTGAACATGCATTGTTATGCTTACCGGCATATCTAATAAACTCGTAGGAAATGCCAGCAATAAGTGGAATCAAGAGAACTCTCGAAACGAGTCGGAGCCACATCACATCTGTACGTACAAACATAAAGACCACAATACTTATAAACATTACAATGAATACGAAGCTTGTACCACATCTCTTATGGAACCTGGTGTGTTTCTTTACATTTTCTACTGTAAGATCATCGCCTGCTTCCATGCAGTTAATGGTCTTATGTTCAGCACCGTGATACATATATGTTCTTTTAATATCATCCATAAAGGAAATTACAGCCACATATCCCAAAAAGATAACAAGCCTTAGTATTCCCTCAGCCAGATTTACAAGAAGATCACTTTCAGTAATCTTATAAAGAAAGTTCGCAAGAAATGCTGGAAGAAGCATAAAGACTCCAACAGCTATTACCAGCGAAACGATCAAGGTTCCGATAAGATAACCTGTACTGCTTTCTTTTTCATTTTTATCCGTTTTCTTGCTATCTTCTTTATTCGAAGATTCCTTTTTAATATCTTTCTTAGATTCTGAAGAATCTTTCTTTGTTTCCTCTTCTTCCTCAACATATTCGGATGAATCCATAAGTGTCTTCATTCCGATATAGAGCGACTCAAGGAAATTTACAATTCCTCGAAGAAGCGGTATCTGGAGTATCTTATATCTTTCACCAAGTGACACGTAATCTGTCACTTTAACTTCTATCTCTTTATTTGGTTTTCTAACAGCCAGAGCATAGGACTTTGGGCCCTTCATCATAACGCCTTCCAGTACCGCCTGACCGCCTATACTAACCCTTTTCATGTTGTTTCACCATCACTAATCTAGTTTACATAATAGAGAAAAGGACGCCTCCCCTTGTCACCTTTTTAAAATAGCTTATGTCCTAAATACATTTGCAATCTCAAAAAGGTGACAACAGGAGTCGTCCCGATGTCACCTTGTTTTTAGTTAATCTAATTCTCTGAGCCTACGCCATACTTCTTGTTGAACTTATCTATACGTCCGCGAGCCTTGATAGCCTTCTGCTGACCTGTATAGAAAGAATGGCACTTTGAGCAGATTTCTACGTGGATATCTTCCTTAGTTGAACCTGTAACGAACTCATTTCCGCAGTTACATACAACCTTAGCCTGATAATAATCCGGATGTATTCCCTCTCTCATAATCTTTCTCCTTTTCTATGTAACGTATATGCAACACCATCTGGCGCCCCAAGAGCCCAAACCTCGATTGCATACCAGCAACGTTGCTATACTATCACAAGCAAACACATAAATCAAGCACTTTCTTCAAAATGAGTCACTTTGCACGTCCGACGTAACAGCTGACTCATTTTTGAGTAAGTTGTTAAGTAGGACGTGAGGGTGACTCACTACATGAGTGGCGCTATAAGTTTGACTAGCGGTCCCATCAGCTTATAAAATATTTTTTCGTGCTTTATAGTATCCAGTGTAATCTCTCGACACTGAGCCAGAGTTTGCTGGAAATCTCTTTCCACATCTGCAACCGCGTCGCACTTATACATATAGGTTGCACATTCAAAATGATGATAGAGACTTCTGTAATCAAGATTTATAGTTCCTACTATCGCCTTCTCATCATCACTTACAAAGTTCTTAGTATGAACGAATCCTGGGGTATACTCATAGATATGAACCCCCGACTTAACAAGATCCTTATAATGAGACTTAGCCAGCGCATAAGCCAGCCTCTTATCCGGAACTCCCGGAAGGATAATAGATATATCAACCCCTCTACTGGCTGCATACTTAATAGATGTTCTCAGTTCATCATCGAGTACAAGATAAGGAGTCATGATGTGTACATAGTTGTGAGCACGACTCAGTACATCCATATATATATTCTCCCCAACTTTCTCATCATCAAGAGGAATATCACTATATGGCATAACATATCCAGAAGGACTGAACTCTTTACTTAGTTCTTTTATATTACTAAGACTTCGTTTCGGATCACAACTTACTTCAAGATAATCGCCTAACTCAACATTACCTGAATCTTCTGCCCACATCTGAAGGAACATAAGCGTATACGCCTTTACGGCATCGCCCTTAACCATAACTGCTGAATCCTTCCAATGCCCAAATCGCTCTATACGATTAATATACTCATCGGCAAGATTAACACCACCGTTAAAAGCTACCTTTCCATCAATCACCAGCACCTTTCGGTGATCACGGTAATTATAATATGTAGAAACAAAAGGATGGATCTTGGAAAATGTCTTCGCATCGATCCCAAAGGTCTGCAGTCTTTCTGCATAGTTGTGCGGCAGTAATGACATTTCGCACATGCCATCATAGAGGACTCGAACTTCTACTCCTTCCTTCACCTTATCAATAAGGATCTTAAGGATCCGTCCCCACATATATCCTTCAGTTATAATGAAATACTCAAGGAAGATAAACTTCTCTGCCTTACGCAGTTCCTCAAGAAGAGCCTCAAACTTCTCTTCTCCACTAGCAAAATAAGTTACCTCGGTATTATTATATATTGGAAAGTCACCAGTCTTACTAAGGTACTGAGACATCTCAGTAATACCGGACTCATCAGTTTCCAGTTCTTTCATGGTCCTTGCCTGTTGAGGCAAAGCATCCTTAGTCTCTGCCATAACTCGGAGCATTCTCCGCTTCATGGCAATATGACCAATCTCAAATTGTGTAAACGCAAGAAAAATCGATCCCGGAAGTGGGAGCATTGAAATGATAAACATCCATGTCAGCTTAGCTGAAGAATCCATATCACTATTAAAAAGATAAATGATCATTATCACAGTGAATATAACCTTCACCGTTTGATAATATGGGATATAACCCGAGAACCAGGTAAACAGTGAAAACACCATACTTACCTGCAAATAAAGAAGCAGGATTATTCCACCCAAACGGCTGAAAATAATCCTGAGCAGTCCCTTCTTTCGATATTTAGTTAGACGCACGATACTATTGTCCGTGCTATAATTTCTAACCTTCATACCATTTCCCTTATTAATATACTTCCTAGCCTCAGCTTAGAAGAAAACAAAAGATAAAATCTTTTATACAAGAAGTCCAACCTTCTTCTTTACTTTATTAAGTGTCTTGCCTGCAACGTATGAAGCAGTCTCCGCACCCTTCTTATAACAAGACTCAAGGTAAGCCTTATCCTTAGATAATCTCTCGAACTCTTCTCTTACAGGAGTAAGTGCATCAACAACAACTGTACCAACAGCCTTCTTGAAATCACCATAACCCTTACCAGCAAAATCCTTCTCGATCTGTTCGAAGCTTTCACCTGTAAATACAGAGTAAATAGTCATAAGATTATTGATACCATCCTTGCCTTCTCTGAAAGCAACCTCTGACTCACTATCGGTAACAGCACTCTTAAAACGAGCCATGATAACATCTGGCTTATCAAGGATTGATACAGTCGCCTTAGGATTTTCATCAGACTTAGACATCTTCTTTGTAGGATTCTGAAGTGACATTATCTTAGCACCAGCCTTAGCAATATATGGTTCAGGAACCTTGAACACATCACCATAGAGTCCATTAAATCTATTAGCAATAGTACGAGTAAGCTCTACATGCTGCTTCTGATCAGCACCTGTTGGGACATAGTCAGGCTGATAAAGCAGAATGTCTGCTGCCATAAGTGCAGGATAATCAAAAAGACCTGCATTGATATTATCCTTATGCTGTGCTGACTTATCCTTGAACTGAGTCATACGTGAAAGCTCACCAAACTGTGTATAGCAGGAAAGGATCCATCCAAGCTCAGCATGTGCAGGAACATGACTCTGAATAAAAGCCAGGTTCTTATCAGGATCAATTCCGCAGGCAAGCATAAGCGCATACGCATCCTTTGATCTCTTTCTAAGATCTGCTGGATCCTGACGAACTGTAAGACTATGAAGATCTGCGATAAAGTATGCACAGTCATAATCTTCCTGCATCTTCTTCCAGTTTCTAATTGCTCCTATATAATTTCCAAGTGTAAACACACCAGTTGGCTGAATACCACTTAGTAATACTTTCTTCTTTTCAGTTGCATTTGAATCGTTACTCATAAAAAACTGCCTTTCTTTCTACGTTTATTTCTTAAAGAAATGAGTCAGTGGAACATTTCATTCCACTGACTCAATATACTAGCATTTTTAGCGTGTTTTTGCAACTCACTTGTACTGTATCTTAGTACTCGTAACGCATCTTTCTCTTACGAATGATAAGGATGATTATTCCAGCAAGTGCAAGAATCATAACCACGATAATTGGTACTACGTTCATGCTATCACCTGTGCTAACTGTTGTTGTGTCCTTCTGAGGTGTTGAAGGTGCATTTGGTGATGGATTAGTTGTAGTTGTTGACTGCTTAACCTCTGTAGTTGGCTGTTTAACCTCTGTAGAAGGTGTTTCAGAAGGCTTCTGAGTTGTAGTCTCAGTTGTCTGCTCTGTTGTTGTCTCAGTTGTCTGCTCTGTTGTCTTCTGAAGTGCAGTTCCTGTCTTCTGATCTTTTGCAGCTTCTGTTGTAGGCTCTTCCTTAACGCCCGTCTTAGTTGTAGATGTATTTGTTGTCTTTACTTCTTTGTCCTTTGAATCATCCTTAACATCAGTCTTACTTGATGTTCCCTTAGGTGCTTCTGTAGTAGGCTCTTCTGCCTTTGACTCAGCCTTTGAAGCCTTAGCAGCATCGAACATTGTAATCACTGATGAACTCTTTTCCGTTGCTGCTGTAAATGTTCCCTCTGGTGCATCACCAGTTGATGACTTACCAGATGCATCTACAACTTCAGTCTTAACTGAATCTGCCACTACCTTTCCACTCTTGATAGTAAAGATAATACTTGATGCAATCTCATATCCTTCTGGTGCCGCTGTCTCTGTAAGTGTGTATGTTCCATCTGGAAGACTCTTAATCTCTGTAGCCTCTTTACCAGATACGAATGTAATTGTCTTGTTATCATCAGAAACCTTAGCAGATGTTCCAGCTACATTTGCATCTGTAAATGTAATAGCCTTACTTTCAAAATCCTTACCTGTAAGTGTAAGTGTTGCTCCCTCGAGCTCAGCCCCGCCACCTACTGCCTGCTTACTGATCTTTACATCAGCCTTTGATGTCTGAGCCTTTGGTGCCTCTGTTGTTGGCTCCTCTGTCTTTGGTGCCTCCGTTGTTGGCTCTTCTGTCTTTGGCGCCTCTGTTGTTGGCTCCTCTGTCTTTGGTGCGTCGGTTGTTGGCTAAAGAGTATATGTGGGATCTGTTATAGGTGAATAAGGATCTGGTGCTTCTGTTATAGT
>R24__coassemble_1177_pt1 | contig 14865 bp, 11 predicted proteins | sample R24__metabat2_high_PE_052 | metagenome-assembled genome bin R24 | reverse complement strand
ATAATTATTAAAAGAATTTTCGGGGTTGTCATCATTATTCTGTTGTTAAAGTACAAGTTTCGAATCAAGGATAGTTTATCCAAGTATAACGGAGAAGGAGGGATTTGAACCCTCGCGCCGATACTCTCGACCTACTCACTTTCCAGGCGAGCCCCTTCAGCCACTTGGGTACTTCTCCAAATAACTGATCCGAGTTCTAATATTTAATTAGAGCGGAGAGGATGGGATTCGAACCCATGTGCCCTTGCGGACAAACGGTTTTCAAGACCGCCTCGTTATGACCACTTCGATACCTCTCCATATAGTCTTTTTTACAAGATTATATCTATATTTTGTGCTCCTTAAGCAACCGCCTTCTTTTCTAGCGGCAACGACTATGATAACAAAACAAGCCCTCTCTGTCAACAGGTTTTTTTAATTTTTTTTAGCAATTTTTTCCTTGCAGAAAACTGAACGAATTTAGCTTCATTTTCTGCGCCTGTAATCCTAATATCCTTTCTGCACTTGTAATCCTAATAATAGGTAGCTTAGGATGTCTGTAACATTATTTTTATTCTGACCCATATCGAACACCTGAGTTGGTAAACTGCATTTTGATAGAACTTCTACAACTGTCTGTGTCTCATTAAATGGATACATTTCGACTGTTATATTCTCGCCCCATGATGAAAAAGACATATCGTGAGACATCTCAAATATTACTCCATTTTTATCATCAGGAATCTCTTTTACTATTCTATACCCCTGTATATTTCTTAATCTGTCAACCAGATACATAAGATGACAAGTAACCAAAACCCTATCTGATGCTTTTGCTCCCATAATCATACTCCTTAATATGCTAATATTCGCGGAAGCCCATTATATCACATTTCTCTTTGTTTTTCTGTAATGAATTTTTTACATTACGTTTTTTCTACGTTAATGAAAAAAGAGTTAGGGATGTTTTAACCCTAACTCTTTTTCTGTACTTTCAAGTTATTTCATAGATTTGAGTTTGTTATATCATTCTTCTTTGGTTGATTCTGGCTTCGTTTTATACATTTTCTTCTTATATAGTATGTAGACTGAACCTATTGTTGATATTAGTAATATAGAAGCTATTAGTCGGATAGCTATTCCGTCTCCTGTTTTCGGAGCGTTCGTTAAATTTGCTACAGTCTTTTTTTCAATGGACGACTCTTCGGTTGTTGGAATTGTTTCCTCGGTTGTTACTTCTTCGGTTGTGATTTCTTCCGGGATTTCTGAAGCGGTTTTAGTTTCCGGCTTTACTTTAAAGGTCTGCCCCGAGTCTGTCAGATCTTTATGCCATCCAACGAGAGTTCCTTTTGCACTCAGGCATTCTTCATAAACTACTATAGATGTGTCATCTAGCCCTTTAGTGTTAAACATAAACTCAAGCTCCACTTCTGTTTTCTCACCAACTGCCGTGAAATTCTTTTCAACCTCTACCGGTTTTCCATCTATAAGTACCTTATCTCCACTTGTCTTATATACTAGCCATCCCTTCATGATATATTCATGATCTTTCGTAAGACCTTCACAGACCACCTTATCAATAACCTCCACATCAGATTCACTTTCTACCTCTTTATCACCATCCGCTTTATCTGTTGCGGTTGTTGATAGTTTTGGCACGTAAACAGTCTGTTCATATACGTCTTCTTCATGCTTTATATAAGGCTCACCTGCTTCAGATATGGTATTTGCGTCATACTCACCTTTATAAAGGTACTCAAAGACAACATAGGACTTGCCTGCATCCTTTTCTGGCGCGATGACATTTTCAAATGTTACTGTCTTGGTTCCGCATTGTTCAAAAAGACTTTTAGAATACTCCGCTCCCGTCTTAAAGGTTACCATACTAGTGAGTTCCTCTTCAGTTTCCTGATAGGTTCCATCACTTCCCTTTATTATCTTCTTATAAGGATGAAATGTACCATCTGCTTCTTTGACCATAAGACGACCAAGCAATGTGTAGGTCTCACCACTTTCCAGATACCAGTACTCAACTTTATCCTCTATCGTTACGGCACCATTTGTGATTGCCGTATGAGATTCGGTTTCGATTACATTTGCCGTTGTTGAAAGTCTTGGATTCTTCACGTTATGGATTTTTCCATCTGATGATGAAGCATTATTGTCATAGATTTTAAATATCTTTTCGTTGTCTTCTGTAGTTACTGAAAAATATTTAACCTCTTCCAGCTGGTAACCCTGATTTGCATCACAGGAAAGTTCCTTCACTTCGTAATCTCCAAGTGTCAACGCACCAAGACTATCTGTCACTTCTCCCTCACTTCCATCCGAATTCTTTGAGAACCAAAGCCCATCTTCAGAAGAGTGCTGAATAATAGAAGAATCATAAGTACCATCTTCTCCCGTCTTCACAACATGACTTTCACCAGTGGTAGTGTTGGTAATTTCAAACTCCACTTCTGACATTGGTTTGCTAGTTTCATAATCTGTCTTTTCAAATGCTATATCTGCTCTGACAGGTATGTCGAAGAGCTCGCCAGTTCCATCCTCGTTCATAATAGTGGATGAGATAACATTTAACTTGTTCTCTGCAGCGGACGTAGAATCTATCTTTATAAGAGATACCTCATTACTTATAAGATAGCCTTCTGGCGCCTTGGTTTCCTGAATTGTAAGCCATCCCAGAGGAATTCCTGGTACTCCTGTATCAATATCAATGTAATAATCATCACCAGATACCTTATGAGATTCATCCAGGCTTGCTATATTCATCTCATCGGTTTTAACAATCCAGCTCCTCGTTGGCTTAACATCGATTAAATTCTCAAGGGAATAGTCAGAATCATCTGATGCATCCAGCATATAGTAATTCAAAGTAAACTCAACGTTTGAAAGATCAGCCTCCGCTCCAGTTATATCCTTCTTATTGATTGTAAGATTAACCGTATTAATTTCCGGTGTATCTGTCACCTCAACAGTTGATTCTCGATTAGAGCTTAGTACAGTGAAATATCCGATTCGTCCCAGGTTGTCTAAGCTGTAGTTTCGTCCCACCTTAGTTTCTTTATAATAGAACTCTGTGTCGGTATACCCACCACCAGTCTTGGGAATCATCCACTTTGTTATATCCAAAGGAGTCTTAGTTTTTCCATCTGAATCAACCTCAATAGAACCCACATAAGAATCATTATTTCTTCTATATATTTCGTATGTGGTCCCATCCAGATCATAATTCGGATTACTATCCGTCACATCTTCATTTGCGGACTTCTTTATCAGCTTTAATGAATAAGACGTATCATTTCCTACTTCTTTATAGCGAATACCTGTAGAGGCAATCGGCCCGCTTCCATTGGTTACAGTGAGTTCATACCATTTCCCTATATTCCCATTATATGGAAAAGGTGCATATCTTTCATAAGCATAGGCACTTGAATACTGCTCTGTCGAACTCCATGAAAGAGAGCCCTTTCCAGTACTATCGGTTGTTATCTCGCCCAGTTTAGTACTGGAAAGGGATGGGGAAGCATATATATCAAAGATTACTCCGGAAATATCAGTATTGCTTATGCTATCGTACTTATGTACTCCAACAGCACTGTAATATAAATCATGTTCATTAGGGACTTCAGCCTCTATACCCACCTCATTAATTTCAAACATCTTACTTGTACAAGGAGATGGTTCAACCGATGCGCCCTTAACTCCATACGGACCATAACGCTTACCTATATTACTCTTATACCCTTCCGGCGCATCTGTTTCTATCAGCATGACTACGAAGTCTCTACCATAATAATTCACATCGCTCCATCTAAAAACGCCTACTCCATCTGATTCGCTAGTTGTAACTGAACCAATCTTTAATCCCCAGTCTGAGTTATATATGTCAAATGTAACTCCACCAAGAGGTTTATCATCTACAGGATCCACCTTTTTAACGCCGAAACCATAGTAATACCTGGTTTCTTCTGGAATTTCCGCCTCATTTTTCTTTATACATAAGTAAGCAAATATCCTCTGATGGCCTGAATTTTCCCAGTCTCTAATAATCGCGCAGTAATAATACCAGCCGCTACCGTCATAGCCTGCATACTCAAAATTTATTGATGCAATAGACTGAACACCTAATGGAGGCACAGATTTATTAATTCCTATATGATGATCATAACAGGCTGTATGAACAACACTTGGATCGTCCGATCCATAGAGTTCAAAATTATCAAGGGAATCTCCGCCATAAGCTGTAAGAGTTCCGAAGCTTGCTATAGCTCCTGTATAATTTGAAGAAATTCCTGTAGATGTTCCATTATTAACAGTCATTCCAGTTGCATTTATCCATCTTGGATAACCTGTAGGTCGGGAGTCCACATCCTGCTGAATTACACCAAAGCCATATATTGTGTTAAGACATTCAGCCCAGCTGCTGCTTTCTGTCAATGCTCCTCGAAGAAGAATCTCTTCAGCTATTTCATTCGAGGAAGGAGTAAAAACACCCATGATATTTGTATTCGGAAGGGTGCCGCCTTCCTCATCTCTAACCGATGGAAGACTATATATTGATGTATCTTCTTTTTCCTCAGGTTCAGATATTTCTTCTTCTGTTGTCTGGCCATCCTCCGAACTAAAAATTGCATTTGTGAAAGGCTCTATCTCAACAACCTCACCCTGTGTTTCTTCGTCAGCTGATTCCTCCTCTTCATCTATCTTTATTTCTGGTTCAAATATCATTCCCTGACTGTTCTTTTCGGACTCAACAAACTCTCTGGTAAAAACATCGGATCGATTCGAAAGTGAATCGATTCCATTTAGCACATAAGCAGAGAACTTTGCAGCTGCGACAGATGTTGAATCAGCCGTCACATAATAATCAACCAACTCTCCATAATTAGAAGAAGCATTTCGATTACCTATGGAATCTGCCGAACCAATAGTGTATGCCGCTCCTATGTTAGCCGGAGTATAATACGAAGCATCACTAGATTTATTTCCTGCAGAAACAACAACGATTATCCCTCTCGATACAGCCTCATTTACTGCTGATCTCATTAGATCTGAACTCGCCGATGCCACTGAACAAAGGGACAAGTTAATAACTGATACGTTCGCTTTTATTGCATACTGAATAGCCGCATATACATCTGATACTGATCCTTGTGAGTTTGAATCAAGAGCCTTAATCGATAGAATACGAGCATCTGGATTTGCCTCTGCTATGGCATTTGATAGTAAAGTACCATGGCCATTATCATCTGCAGCACTTTCTCCAATAACTGATATTGCTCCAACTACCGATGAACCACCTGCACCTGTATCAATTAGTGCAATGCATCCGCTATAATCCGCTACCGGAAGCTCATCAATATATGAAAATGCATCCTCGCACTCATATGGCTCCTGGTAATATTCCAAAGCTTCTTCTTCCGGCACAGCGTCTGTAGGGCTTCCTTCCATATCCCAGACAGAATCATCCCAAACCGCACCTTCAACACTAGCCTGAACACTGCCATTTACCTCAACCAGACTGGCCAATTCCGAATAATATTCATAAGCCTGCTGAGTCTCATACGCATCACTATACCTGGTCAGATATATGCCGTTATAACTCGATACAATCTCGGTATCTTCCAAGAAAAACTCTGGCGAGGGAGCCGCAATAAGTAACTCACAACACGAAAAATCCAATTCTCCCGCAAGAGTTTCACCTGCAGGAACTGATGGGAAACATATAGCGGTAGCAACAACGCCCGCCACTATCCTTTTAGTCAGCTCCACCACTTTCCTTTTTATATTTTTACTCTTTTTCATTCTTTCAATTCCTCTCTACACGCACTCAAACTGAACCCCCGCAATACTAACGGTATCTCCAAGAGCCGCCTCAACCTCCTCATGAGCACCAATTCGTCGATCATTTACAAATGTCCCATTGGTCGATCCCGCATCTCGAACCAGGACTTTATCCCCCTTCTTTTCAAATATCGCATGAACCCTGCTGACCGATGCATCGCTCAAATAGTAATCACACATATTCTTTTGTCGGCCCACGCTTGTCTCTCCTTCAATCAGATATATCTCGTGAAATTGATCTTTGTTTCTAGGGACAAGGCAAGACACAGATGTATTACTGTTTTGAGATAAAACCGAAGTCTCGATGTATTCTTCTTTTATCAGAGGTTTCTTCAATTCACAGGAGACCGGTTGAACGGCTGTTTTTAGGTCAGGCTTTAGAAAAGGCTCCATACTCGCTTCCTCTTCTTTTTCTTCCTGTTCCTCCTTTAGCCTTAAATAGTCAATTACTAGATAAGCAATGAGAATAACTGCCAGAATAGCAGTAACTTTAAATGACATCACTCCGAAAAGGATATAGAGAACCACTGATATAAATACAGCCACACCTGAAACAATCAGATGCATCTTTCGGCCTGAATCCAGTTCCTTCTTATTCTCTGCCTCATCATTTACTTCATATATATCCGAAAGGATTGTTTCGTTAATAATTCCTATCTCTTCACTCTCAGGTAATGGAACTTCACTAGAAAGCTCCTTTTTATCTGTATCATCCATTTTCAAAAAAAGCTCTGGAGTAAAATTGTCCCCCAGAACCTTGCTATACATGTCATACAGATACATCACACCATTATGATCCTGATGATCATATATTCTCATTATCTCCTCAAACAGAGACTTAAGCTGGTCTTTGAAACTATTTCTACTTCCCGGAACATACATAAATCTATGTTTATCATTTGATCTGTCATACAAAATATATCTGATATTGAGTACCAGACTATCTGGACTAAGCAGATATGAGCCCATCTCTTTAAGACACCCCCTAAGATCCTTCATTAGCTTCTTTACATCATTCATTTTAGGAATGCATTTTCCATATTTATCAGAAAGGGTAGACAAACCATCAACTTTAATCCTCAGGCTCTTCTGTCCATTTATCTCTCTTAATCCACTATATGGAATATATTCCATTTCATTATTTATAAGCATTTGAATCTCATAATTATCAGGAATAGCCACGTCATCCACTTCGAAGAAACGGCTAATCCCCATATTTTTCGTAAGTATCACCATAGAACTGCCACCTCCTCAATCTGTCTACCCTTACATCTATCTCTCTGCTAGAAGCTATATCACTGCTACCAAAAAGATGAATGCTGCCATCACAGGAAGCCTTACTGGAAGAAGCGCTTCCTTCAACCTCTGCACTTCCAAGAACTACGGCTCCCGTATAATCCTGCGAGTTAAGATATCCTTCCACTTCTTTATTTCGTATATCTAAAAGCGGAATGGTATATAATGCCCTTGTTTCTTTAGACAATATGTAACCTCTCTCATAGACCAGGATCAGTCCTATAAGACATACAAATACACCTATTATGACTACAGGAATAATGAAACTAGCCTCTATAGTCATATACCCCTTAGAATTGTTTATTTCTTTCATAAAACTAACCATCTTCTTTTTTCAAAGTCTTAATCACAACATTTAGAGCAGGGTGGCAGACTTACTTCGCTTAGACTCTTTCTAGAAACTGTTCTTTTAAGCCGAGAACAATTCCTGCTGGAATGATAGCACTCCCCCTCTGTTGTTATATAAACAAGAGCACTATCTCCTCCACCACAATATTCACAAGCCCTATAACCACTATCTATCGCCGAGGTCCTATCGCTGCTAATGATATCCGGCAATAAATATGTACAGCTTCTCGAGCTGTGGTATACAGTTCCATTTTCAGCTACAAACACATACCCCTCTGCCTCTTTTGCCTCCTCAGATGCTTCATACAAGCCTTTACCAAGATATGCTCTTTGCTTTATATGTTCCTTTATCTGCTTTTTAAAAACGCCTATCATCGGAGCATTTATTCTGACATAGTACGTAGCATATATATCGATATATCCCTGGTCGTCAGGAAAACTGGAGCCTATTAAACTAACCCCCATACTTCCTCCAACGACATACTGTTCCAGGAGGGCTTTATCATCTACATATTCTTCAAAACGTAGTTTCGCCATAGGATAATCCATTACGGATACCCCCTCAAATGAGTCAGTCAGATACGCATACTCAGACATATATTCCGCTGTTTCAACAAGCCCCTCGTACACGACCGCCTTAACTCTATACATCTCCGACATGTATATAAAAGCAAATACAGTAAAGAGAAAAAGAGGAAATGCTATAGCCGCTTCTATGGAAGCGCTGCCTCTATTATTCATCATTTTTTTACCCCTGCTTCTAAATCTGCTATATATAATTCTGTCTCTCATGCAGCCCCTGACTATATCTCCTTTCCAATCGTTTTTATGTATTTTCACTTCACATATATCCACATAGAGCTCAGATTATATTCAAAAATTAATAACCACTATCCTCATGAACATTTATATCCTTCCCTTTGTAGGTTACTGACACATCTGCGCCAAAAGCAGTGATCGCATTTTTCATTCGAAATGTTTCATCCGCCCCCTGAATATCTGTTTCAGACACATTCAACTGAACCAGATCCAGCATCCTGTAATACATATTTTCTCCTTGAAAAGCCATAAGGATCATCAGATATTCTTTATAATTCAGCCCCGATTCATCATCTGTTGCTTCAGCCTCAAGCTCCGACAAATGCGCCAGACTCTCAAAGTCAGTTATCCAGTTTGTCTTATTCTTCCAAAAAGGAACACTATGTCCCCTAAGAAGCATATAAACATCCATAATGGATTCTATATATGACCAACACCCCATAAGCAGATATTTCACAACATATTTCGCTGGTGGAAACTCTACACATAATGCTGTTGCCAGCACCTCGCATTCCTCCTGCTTTGTTTGGTCAGTAAGCAGATAAGCAAAGTTGAAACCGAACCTTATCACCAGGATCTCATTTACAACCTTCTTATAGTTCGCACCATCACTATCCTCACCTGCAATAATGTATTCCATCTCCAGATTTAAATAAGTATCATCATATTTAGGTTCCGTAAGACATCCAAAACACTCCGCTCCATACATTACCGCTTCCATATTTGTGAGCAGACTGCTGCCCCATCCGTTGCTTTTTTCGGTATCCAATTCCATCTGACTTAGATTCTGAAAATCGGTATCCATCTCGCCAAATGAGAATACACTCCTTCCAGCTGACGGAAGTTCTCCCATCTGTCCAGACGATGAGATAGTATTACCGCTAAATGTCACGTCTGCCGGAAGCAATATGCTGGCAATACCTGCATCTGTATAGGTTTTTAATGTATCCCTAGGATCAGTTACTTCTGCACTGCTTGCATCCGTTGCTTCTGCTGTTTCTTCTGCCGTATCCTCTTCTGTACTACCGCTGTCTTCTGATGACATTTCCTGTTGCCCCACGCTTATATCCTGTTCAATATCAGCAATATCTTCATCATCAACCGGATCATCACTTCCACCAGTTTTTTCAATAAGCTTATCCACGGTATAACTAAGAGCTTCATACTTAAAATTATCTTTAATCTGATACTTAAATTCTGAAAGATCGTTATCCATCAGTCCCGCCGTTTCAGATAGCTGCACACTGTTTACGGTATAACCATCTCCCAGATTGGTTCTAAGTAAGTTTTCCATATCTGCTTCAAGAGCTCCTTCTCCAAGCCCCGAAGCATTTTTATCTAATAGAAGGATATGATAACGATCAAAAATCACTCTGTTATAATTGGCCAGTTCACTAGACATAGCACTGCTGGTTGCGGTCACAACCTTAGTTTCAGCACTTGAGTCATCCATTATTTTTAGCACTGCAGTAACCACGATCAGCATTACAATTAACATCAGCGATAAGAAGATCGTTACATACCCTCTATCTTTCATCTTTCGTTTACTCCTTTCCCTATCCATTCTGTTCTGTTTCATCTATGTAATGTTTATCCAGTAACTGTACTGGCATTCTCAGTAATGGTATTCCAGATTTTCGTAACCAGAGACACCGCCTGAGTTTTGAAGATAATAACGAGTCCAATTAGAACAACCAATATAAGTATTACCTCAACAGCTGCAACTCCACTGTTATCCTGACTCACTGATATAAATCTATATTTAAATCTTTCATACATTTCTCTCATAAGTATTACCTCCAAATAGTTTTATTTATTTCATCCCCACAAAGGCAGGGATCATGACAATAATAATTACTGTAATTAGTAGAATAGCGGTTGGTATAAGCAGTTTTTCCGAAGCCTGCTCCCCTTTTTTTCTAACCCTCTCCTTTTTTAAGAAGAAACTGGTCTTAACCTCTGTATCTAAGAGCTTTAAAAGATTTGAATTACCAAAGTTAAGATTCTGACTGATAAGTGATAAAAGACGCATATATTCTTCAAGACCAAGCCTGCTGCCAAGATCCATATAAGCCTTTGATTCAGGTATGCCGGAGGAAATCGTGTTAAGGGTGTATTCAATCTCGCGTACAAGATACTCACACTTTTCATTTTTTATTGCACACCTGAAGGATTTTTGCAGCGTAAACCCAGCACCTATATATATGGCCAATCTATTCGTAAACCCATAATATGCATCACCTATCTCCTCATCCCTTTTTTCTCCCTCCTCCTTTAGCTTGTTAAACCTTAAAAAACCAGTTATCAATATGACTACAAGACCAAATATGAGCACATATGTAAGCTTCTCATCCTTTGTCTCTATATTTCTCTCTATTGTTACGTTTTCGAGTTCTCTAGGAAGCTTAAACTCATTCCCGGCTCTGTTATCCCCTTCAATGTTTAGCATTGCGACCTTTGCCTTATCGGAGTTACTTAGGTTTTCTTCCTTAGAGACTACAGCATAGGTTTCATAGACCCTGCTATAGTTTGAATCCTTTATGGTAGCTGTTATATTCACACGTTCTTTATCTTTCACACTATCTGCTACAATCCTTCCATCACTTCCAAGAATTGTAGGCATATCTGTCTCCCAGATTATTCTCAAACCCGTATTCTGATAGCTTGTAGGAAAGACCAGATCTTCTACCACGTAATCTCTACTTGAATTATTTCCAAGTAGAACTGATTCTATATACTCCTCAGCTTCTTCAGATACCTGATTGAATTCTTCACGTGTATACTCTCTAGGACTAACCTCCAATCTGTAGGTATCGACATCCTGTGTGGTCTTATCAATAAGCCTCACATCCACAAATATCGGGTCCTGTCCTATATCAGGTCTTTCAACGGTATAAATATCTTCTGTCTTTTCTGGAATAAAGCTGATCACCGCCAGGACTATAAGAAAAGCAACTAGTATTCGGAGGAAGTCATGTACATATTCCGCTATTCTCTTGTCGACTTCCTGAGACAAAGCTTTTGTATTGAGGGGCTTTGTTTTCCGAACGTACTCCATTATCCCAGCTTTATTTATATGATCCTTTATCCAGAAGGACAGCCACCATAAAGGTCCCGCTCCATCCTTGTACTTGCTATAGTTTTTTCTGCTGATCAGCGCCAGGCCACAAATGACCAGAAGAAGACCAACTGTAATATAACCAACCATCCTTTCTCTCCTTTCAAATGTTTATATCAACGATTCTTTTTCCCAGGTAATCTGCAAATACATTTATTCCAAGAACTACTGTCATAATGATCTGTCCCAGGATGGTGTCATACAGTGGACTTAAAAAACCTTTGCTGGTAACTCGGAGAAACAGTATCACCACGGCAGGCGTAATCACCATCAACTGCTGCTCCAGTTTTTTCGATGCAACAATAACTTCCAGCTCAGCACCCAGTTCTATTACTTCAACTATCCTGTTTACAGTGTCCTTTATTATCTTTATTGCATTTCCACCGGTCTTTTTAACCGCTGAAATCACTTCAACAAAATCATAGATTTCCTTTATATCAACCCTGTCGGCAAACTCTTTAAGAGCCTCCTCAAGAGAAATATTTAACCTTAATTTCTTATCAATGATCAAAAGCTCTCTGAATATCCTCGACTTATCACCATAAAGCTGTCTCATCTCCTCGGCCGACTCCTTCAGCGACCTCTCCATAGAATTCCCTGCCTCCAAAGCACTCTGCATTGCGATCAGCATCGCCTTAAACTGCCCCAGGAGCTCACTTCTCTTTTTTCTTCTAAGGTTCTCAACCATAACCTTATAGATATATATTCCAGCCAGACCTCCTGGTATAATTCCCCAAAGATGCCCGAAAAAGATAAATGCTATCACCAACGCCCCAACTATCGAAACAGCTATAGCTAGCGCCTCTTCCTTTGTAAACCTCATTAGTAGCCTCCATCTCTATAGACCCCGATCAAACCTGCATTTATCAGCTTATTTACATTCTTTAAATCATTCTTTTTCTTCAGCTCTCCAGATACAGCATCATCACTAGGTTCCTTCTCCTTAAACCTGTAGATTTCATTTGTTATGATCTCGTCGTTTTTCACGCCTATTACCTCCCTGATTTCCAGTACTTTTCTTGATTTATCTCTAAGTCTTTCCAGATGAACTATCACATCTATAGCAGAAGCAATCTGCTGCCTTATTGCTTTCAGTGGAAGATCCGCTCCCATCAGCACCATGGACTCAAGTCTCATCATCATCTCATGGGCTGAATTAGCATGCCCTGTAGAGAGGCTTCCATCATGTCCCGTATTCATAGCCTGAAGCATATCTATTGCAGCGGCATCCCTTACCTCACCAACGATGATTCTGTCAGGTCGCATTCTTAAACTGCACTTAATAAGGTCCCTGATCGTGATCATGTTTCGTCCTTCCACATTTGCATTTCTCGCTTCCAGTCGTACTAGATTCGAAATCCCCCTTATCTTCAGCTCTGCAGAATCTTCTATGGTTACTACCCTCTCGTCTTTGGGAATGTATTCTGACAGAGCATTAAGGAATGTAGTCTTTCCTGCTCCGGTTCCTCCGGAAATAAAAATGTTATATCCACTTCTTACAAGGAGCCCCAGAAACTCAGCCGTTTTCTTATCTATGGCACCAAGCTCTATCAGTTTATCCATGCCCATTATTTCTTTTGGGAACTTCCTGATGGTAACGGCAGAGCCATCCACCGATATTCCCTTTAAGACCACATTTACTCTGGATCCATCCTTTAATATGAGATCAACGATAGGAGTTGTCTCATTCACCATCCTGTTAGCTTCACCAACAATCTGCTGAATAACACTCATAAGCCTGTCTCCATCTTCAAAATGTTTTTCAGACTTATAGATGCTTCCTGAACGTTCGTAAAAAATATTGTCCGGACCATTTATCATAATCTCGGTAATACTGTCATCCTCCAAGAGTTCGGAAAGCACATCTAATCTTCTTATGGAATTGAATATCTCGCGTTTCAGATCTATCTTTTCTCGCAGTGGGATATACGTATCAGTCATCTCCGAGATACACCTGTCTATCAGCTGACTTATATCTTCATCTCTTATCTCTCCTGATAGGTCGATACTATCCATCACACTTGTCTTTAGTTTTATTTTGAGATCTGTCTCCATTAATCTTCTCCACCTTCAAGTCTCCACAGCACACGTTCCATCTCAGCACTATTCTCATCCACATCCGGGACATTTACCTTCACAACCTTTGTCATAAGACTTCTGAGCCCCATATCCTTAAGCATCCTTTCAAAAACCAAAACCTTTCTCTCCGAAACATCATCTTCAAGAATCGGCATGTATATCCTGTCAAATAGTGAAAGTATTCTTAGATCACTTAATACTGAACTTCCCAGATCGAATACTATCGTTGTAAATCTCCCCGTCTTGAGAAGACTGGCCTTCAGTCTTTCCATGTCGTCGATGGTTACATCACGCATGTCCATAAATATGCGTGCCAAACATAAACTATGGAAACCGTTCGCCAAATGAATCTCAGAAGACAAGACTTCCTCAAGTTCAGGTGAGTTTGTTTTTAACAAAAACAATAGATTACTATTTAAACTGTCGGAATTTTCACTAAAATTCTCAACAGAGACGTACAATCCTCCTCTCACCCCGTCATCACAAACAAGTGCCTTTGCAAGTCTCGTCTTTCCACATCTTCCGATAGGCGAGTAAACCGCATTTATGCTATGTATCTCCCTTACATCCTTCTTTTCAGATATAAGGCTTCGAACCTCTTCACATATCTGTTCAACCCTTTTGAACTTATAAATATATGGAGTACTCGCTCTGTCGATCTGCCATCCTCCGGAAACTCCTCTATAATCAGTTAACACACATGCCTTTACACCCTGAAAAAAGCTTCCATCCTCAGTTTCAGAAAACGAACCACTGTCACTTGTAAGTATTAAATCCAGGTCCTGATCTTCCAGATAATCGCTAACCTCATTCATCCCCGTGAATTGAATCATCGTTATCCCCATGTCTCTATGAATGTTCGCGTAATTCATAAGAGCATCAGCGTAATCCAGGTCTGAATCATAGAGTCCGACTCTATACGTTTTCATTTTTTACCTCCTTTCTCGAGGTGTGTGCTTAAGAGATTAGCATCAATAAAGAGGGGCAACCACCGGACAAATGCCCAGTTATGTTGCGCAACAAATTGTTGCTTTTTGAGCTGCAGCCAGAGATGAAAAGTCCTATTTTTAGCCATTTATAAAGGGAAAAAGTCTCGAAAAAGCGCAAAAAATCATGACCATTTCTGACTGAACACGACCATTTTTGACCGGTTTGCTTTGAAAAAACAAAGTTTTAAGAAGCCATTTCATTTCAAAATGGCATATTAGACAAAGCTCTTTGTTAAAAAAGACGAAACAAAAGTGAGCATGTGAGAAAGTGTAAACTACTTTACGTCAACGAAAAGGCAAAAAAAAGAAGACAGTTCTTTTTCAAGAACTGTCTTCTCAGACTGTAGACAAAGTCAGGGGCATCGCCCCTGATTTTTCTATGTCAAAAGG
>R24__coassemble_1063_pt1 | contig 15965 bp, 13 predicted proteins | sample R24__metabat2_high_PE_052 | metagenome-assembled genome bin R24 | reverse complement strand
AATCTTTTGAACTTCACTTACAGACATCATAAGTGTCTCTTCATCGGCAGGCTCAAACATCTTAATAACATTTCTTACTTCTTCTATGGTTTCAAGACTGACTGCATTTATCACAAATCTGATTCCTTCGCCCTTCGAATGGATCAGGCTTATGATTTCATTTAGCTTTCCACCACTTCCACCTATAAATACGCAGTCAGGTCTGGCCATATCTCCAAGTATATCTGCCGCATCGCCTTCTAATACTTCGACATTATCCACACCAGCCTGCTTTATATTTTCTTTTATCAATTGAACAGCTTCTTGTTTCTTTTCTATGGTGTATACACGAAGACTAGAATCCAGGGATGCTGCCTCTATGGCAACAGAACCTGTTCCACCTCCTATATCATAGAATATATCACCCTCTCTTAACCCGAGACGAATGATACTTTCATGACGTATACACTCTTTCGTCATAGGTACTTTATCTCTTATAAAGTCACTATCTTTTTTCACGCTAATAAGTGGACGCTTACGTGGTATCGTATTCTTGATCAAAGCAGTAACAACGCCATTTGCCTTATAACTCATAGCCTCCTGTAAAGAGAGCTCGGTTATTATCTCTTCTTCATAAGAAAGATTAGCACCTGCAAAAATCCTGGCATCAATATTCATATCGGTCAGTTTTTTCGCAATCGCAGGTATATCATCTGCTCCTGATAAAAGGACAAACACTTTATCATTATATGCTACCTTCTCAGCCAGAAGCCTTAAATCCTTTTCTGTATTTTTACCGTGAATACTAAAAAGACATGCATCATCGTAGCTTTCTCCCAGTTTTGCAGCAAGATATGAAATGGAAGAAATACCAGGAAGCACTTTAACAGATATATCGCTCCGCCAAGACTTTAATGCTTCAAGCATTTTCTTGGCGCCGCTATAAAATCCTGTATCACCAGAAAAAAGAATAGTTACATTATCTGGATCATCTCTCTCCAAAACAGGAATAATATCCTTTGATAAATACATGGAATACGTGTTTGTTGCAGTAATATTCCTAAGTAATCTTTCAGCACCAAATACTATATCAGAGTTTTTTATCGCTTCTTTTGCAGCAAATGTCAATGAATCCTCATCACCCATTCCTATTCCTACAAGATAGATTGACATACCTCTATTATCATGCACCCTAATATCATGTGTGTCTGAAGCCGTCTTTCCAGTAATAACCTTATATGCTTCGTCAACACTTATTCCCTCTTCAGTATATGGTCTTTCTATAACATGAAGCTGTGCGCCCGTATTAACAGCCGCTTGTTTCTTTTCAAAGAAACCACCAGCCACTCCACTTTCTTTAGTTACAAGATGCTTTATATCATACTGTCTGATAAGAGCCTCATTTAACTCTGTACTGAAAGGACCATGCATAGCTATAATATGATCTGATTCTATAGCTTCCTTTTCGCAGATCTTCAGACTGTCTGCAGATGGCAGAACTCTAACATAAGTTCTCTGCTTTGTAGAATCAGAAACATTCATAGAGTACTGACTTAGTTCTTTACTACCTGTAGTCAGAAGAATATTACCTGAGGTCTCTTCAATAGCTTTTGCACAGCTAGTGATATCTGAATACTTCTTTGCATTTTCCGGAAGCTCTTTATCCTCCTCTCTGATAACACGAATTAGTTTTACTCCAAATGAATCTGTTGCCTTTTTTATATTCGAAGTAACCTCTACTGCAAAAGGATGTGTTGCATCAATAACCACATCCCCTTCGGTCAGTTTCTGTTCTTCGAAAAATCTAGTCATCCCCTCTGCATCCATGCGGCCAACTTTAATCTGCGCAAATGAATTCTCTTCCATCATTTCTTTTCCGTAATCACTGGCCACGCATACTATATGGGATTTAGAATCTTTCGTCAGTTTATCAGACAGAATTCTTCCTTCAGTTGTTCCAGAAAAAATAATTATCTTTTTCATAACTTATATCCTCGAGGTGTTATGAGTTTACCATCAGAAATCTGCGTCTGAGAATTTCCTATAAATACTGTTACAAACATATCAACATTTTCCTGTGATAGTTCTTCTAATGTACATACTTTCTTTTCGCAGCCATCTCGACCAATATTTTTTACATAACCGCAAGCTGTATCTTTAGATAGTTTTTCCATCAATATATTGCAGGCGCGATATAAATAGTCTGCTCTTTTTTTACTGGATGGATTATATATAGCAATACAGAAGTCCCCTTCCGCTGCTGCTCGAAGTCTTTTCTCTATAATCTCCCAAGGCGTTAACAGATCACTAAGACTTATAATACAAAAATCATGACTGAGTGGTGCTCCAAGAATAGCCGCTCCACCTAAAGCTGCAGTAACTCCAGGAATTATTTCTACATCTGAAAAGTTCTCTTTCTCTGCAACTTCCAGTAGGGGTGAGGCCATGCCATAAACCCCTGCATCTCCGCTGCATATAAGAGCAACTATCCTGCCCTCTCTAGCATATTCAACGCACTTCTCGCAGCGTTCTATCTCTCCACGCATTCCATTTTCATAGAATTCTTTTTCAGAGTAGTCGTCTCTCACCAAATCTATATATGTTTTGTATCCGACTATGACATCCGCTCTATCCAGTGCTTCCTTTGCCTGAGCAGTCATCATATCTCTTTTTCCAGGACCAATCCCTACCACATATATCTTGCCCATATTATCTCCTATTTATCGGCCTTAAAATCTTTTAGCAATCGCTATAGTCATTCCATCATACGCCTGTTTCTTAAGAACTAGCTCAGCTCCAGTTCCAGCTCCAGCTCCAACTACCGCAGCTCTTTCACATACATTATCTACACCAACGGTATTCTTTACAAAATCCGAACCATCAAAATCACCCTGAGCTTTGTTTAGAATTTCCTTATCAAAAGACAGAACTGGCAGTCTATATTTATCTCTGAGATTTTTGATCGCAGCTTCATCTTCTTTAAGATCAATGGTGCATATGGCGTATATATCACTGACATCAATGTTATTATCCTTTATTGTTTTTAAGAAAAACTGCTCAACTGATTCCAAGTCTTTATCCTTCTTCATACCAAGACCAACCGTATATTTCTTTGGTTTTAGCAGAAGCGAATATTCCTTATCCGTCTCATCAGCCACTATAACATCCACCTTTTCCTTTGGCGGAAAATTCTTGATTGAAAGTGTTATCTTCTTATCTTCGATAGCCTTTGTAGAAACCTTTTTTATTCCATCTCTGTTGATCACATTTAATCTGTTCTCAACCGCAAAGGTATCAACGGAAAATGTGTCATTCACGTCAGTAGATGTTGTAATAACTGGAATTGCATCTAAGACTTCAGCCAGTATTTCCGCTAGTTTATTACCGCCGCCTGCATGCCCTGACAGAATTGGTATTACAAACTGACCATTATCATCTATAACAATTACAGGACAATCACTCAACTTATCCTTAGGAAGGCCGGATATAGATCTGACCGCTATTCCAACTGCTCCAACAAAGATAAGAGCGTTACCAGCCTTGAATACCGAAGCTGTCCATTCCCCTATAGGAGATGAAATCCTTTTAAATCCTTCTCGTAATTCTTCGGTGTCCTTTGAAATGTATGCCTCAGCTTTCTCAATACCTTTTTCAACCAAGCCCATATTTAGTTTTTCAATAATGTCTTCCCCGTTATGAGTAAAACATACTGCAATCTTTTTCATTACTTTATCTTCTCTCTGAATTCAGTTGAAAACTCTGGATCATACAGCTTTGATCTTTCATATGAACTATGATCAATCGCCTCACCTATCAGTACTACTGCCGTCTTTGTTATCTTTGCCTCTTTAGTTTTCTGGGCCATATCACCAATAGTGCATACAATCTTTTTCTCCTCTGACCAGGTTGCCTTATAGACAATAGCCGCTGGAGTTTCTGGTGTATATCCACCCTTTAACAGTTTTTCAGCTAACTCTTCTATCATTCCAATGCTGAGATATATGGCCATAGAGGAACCATGCTGTGCAAGCAGCTCCATTCGTTCTTTTTCAGGAACCTTGGTCTTCCCTTCAAGCCTTGTGATGATCAGCGTCTGGGATATACCAGGTAATGTATACTCAAGATTCAGACTTGATGCTGCGCCGAATGCCGCTGTAACTCCAGGACAAGATTCATAACTTATACCTTCCATGTCCAGTATATCCATCTGCTCACGAACAGCGCCATATACACTTGGTTCACCAGTATGAAGCCTTACAACTTCCTTGCCAGCTCTCGCCGCATTTATCATCACATCCATCACTTCTTCCAAAGTCATGACTGCACTATTATGAACCTCTGCATCTTCTTTTGCGTATCCAAGAAGTTCCGGATTCACCAGACTTCCAGCATATATGATCACATCAGCCTTCTTCAGAAGCTCCATCCCTCTAACCGTTATAAGATCAACCGCTCCTGGTCCGGCGCCAACAAAATAAACCATTATATAACCCTTTCAATTTATACCTTTGCTTCTTTCAGGAATGACTCAGCACTGTCAGTCAGTCCCAAAAGACCAAACTTGTTAGAATAAACCATGCACTGAATATCTATATCTCCAGCGCCCCGTTTATTCAGATAATAATCTATCTTTTGCATAATATATTCAAAACAGTTCTTTTCGATATCAGCGTTTTGATATACTTCTATCGCTTCTTCGGTAGAAACGCAGTTTAAGATGTTATTTAATGTTTCCGATGATGCCCCGCACTTTATTGCGGCAGAAGCCATAAGCTCCATTCGGCAGTCGGCTTCTTTGGAATGGGTATTCATTATTCCACCGGAAACTTTTATCAGCTTTCCAATATGGCCGCATAGAAGCATCTTCTTAAAGCCCAGCTCCTTCGCCATATCGATCGTATCGCCTATATAGTTGGAGCATTTTACTGCCTTATCCAAATCATAGTCGTAGTTCGTTTTCATAAACTCCAGACCATAATTTCCAGGCGACACTACAGCTACCTCTGCACCTTCAGCCTTAATCTGTCGAAGTTCTACTCTTATAGTATCCAGAAGGGCTTTTGTACTCATTGGTTCAACTATTCCTGTCGTACCAATAATAGAAATACCGCCTTCTATTCCAAGTCTAGGGTTAAATGTTTTCTCAGCCAGAGCCTCGCCATCAGGAACTGAAATCTCAACCTTTAGATTTCCTTCAAAATCAAAAAGATCCATTACCTGTCTGACTTCGGCGTCTATCATCTGTCTCGGCACACTGTTTATTGCAGCATTACCTACCGGCTGATCAAGTCCTGGCCGGGTAACTCTACCAATACCTTTCCCGCCATCAATTAAAATGCTATTGCCAGCGCCATTATCTTCTAAAGATACTTTAGAGAAAACCAAGATGCCATTTGTTATATCCGGATCATCTCCTGATTCTTTTCTCACAGCACAGCTGACATAATCCTCACCAATTTCAATCTCTTCAATCTGTGGACAGTATTTAATTCCAGCAGGAGTATCTATCTCAATATTCAGTTTTTTGTTTCCAGATAGAAGCATGTATACAGCTGCCTTACTTGCCGCCGCCGCACAGCTTCCTGTTGTGAAACCCTTGTTCATACTGTCATCCTTTTACATATTGTACAAGACGGCATTGCAGATTGCTGCCGCTATATTGCTTCCGCCTTTTCTTCCTCTATTGATAATGTAAGGTACATCCGAATCAATAAAGAGTTCCTTTGCCGCAACCACATTTACAAAGCCAACCGGAACGCCTATAACAAACTTTGGAGTAAACACACCACTTTCCATCATCTCATGCAGTTTTATTAGTGCAGTAGGCGCATTACCAACAGCAAAGATAATATCTCTATCCAGCTTTGCTGCCTTTTCCATAGAGACTGCAGCTCTGGTTACTCCACGTTCCTTTGCTTCCTTTGCCACTTCCTCATCAGCCATGAAGCAAAGCGCCTCTCCACCATATGTAGCAAGCTTTTTCTTATTAATTCCTGCCAGCCCCATATTGGTGTCGGTCACAATATAAGCTCCCGCTCTAATGAGATCCTGCATCTTCTCAACTGCCCCATCAGAAAATGTAAGCGTTGAGGCATATTCAAAATCAGCTGAAGTATGAATACATCTCTTAGTAACAAATGATGTCTTTTCATCAAGAATAACACCAGCTTCCTCAAGCTCCTGAGTAATTATCTCAAAGCTTCTTTTTTCTATTTCATCAGGTCTAACTTTTTCAAAATTCATGAGTAATCAACTACTCCTTTTAATACTTCAATGAACTTCTCATTTTCCACGTGCGTCTTTACAGCAATTCTGTAGAACCCTTTCTTTAGTCCAGCAAAGTCACTGCAATCTCTGATCAGAATATTCTTTTCTAATAAATCCTTATATAGTGTTTCAGGTCCTTTAAAGAAAATAAATGATGTGTCACTGTCAAAGACCTTTAGCCCAAGAGCCTTCAAGCCACATTTAAGAAACTCTCGCTCCTCTCGAACCAAACTCATTGTTCTGGATATAAAATCCGTCTCATCTATCAATCTGATTCCAGCTTTTATGGCAGCTTCACTCATCACTGATAGATTCCATTCCGGAAGATTCTTTCTTATATTTTCAATATTCTGCGGAGCTGATATTACATATCCCATCCGTATCCCTGGCAAAGCAAGAAGCTTCGTACAGGAACGAATTATAATAAGATTGTCATATCGCTTCACAATTTCTGTTAGATCAAGCTCTCTTTTTCTATCTGCCTTTTCAGACATAAGTAAAAAGCTTTCATCTATGCAGACATATGAGCCCACATTTTTTGCTGTATCGATGATTTTGATAAGTATGTCATCATCGATATTTTTCCCAGTAGGATTTACCGGATCACAAATAAAGATCAAATCAGTATTCTCGTTTATAAGATCCAGTTTTGAAGATGTTAATAAAAACCCTTCCTCTTCTTTTAGTTCGCATCTTTTGATAGTTGAATCAAGTACATATTCATATCCGGAATATACCGGTTCAAAAAGAAGTGTCTCTTTGGGATTTATGGTTCTTGCTATGGCCATGAGTAATTCTGAAGCACCATTTCCCGCGAAGATATATTTCTTATCAAGATCCACGGAATCAGCCAATACTTCTCTCACCTCATCCTGCTCTAAATCAGGATAATCAGAAGCCCTCTTAATCGACTCTCTCACGGCGCTTAGAACCTCTTCATGAGCCCCCAGAGGATTTAGATTAACCGAATAGTCCATATTCACTTTATTTCTATAAACATCTCCACCGTGCGACATAGCAATACTCACATCTACTTAATATAAACACTTACTTAAAACAAAAATTATTAATCCAAGGATTATAAAAATGACAATCGCAATCAACACCTCAGTCATAAACATCAAGCGATTTGATCTTTTTATATCCTGGATTTCAGTTTTCCGAGTCTCATCACCTATAGTTGGTTTCTCAACCACAACGCCTTTATAAAGATGCGTACCACCGAGCCTCAGCCCCAGCGCTCCCGCACATACACTTTCAGTTTGTGCCGAGTTTGGAGAATTATGATTAAGTCTGTCCCTACGCCATATTTCCCAGGCTTTCTTACCACTATAGTCCTTTGAGAATAACCCAAGCATAGCACTGCCAGCTATCATAAACACAGCACTAAGTCTTGATGGAATAAAGTTAACAACGTCGTCAGCCTTTGCAGCAAAAAATCCAAAATCCTCATATCTTTCATTCTTGTACCCAAGCATAGAGTCCATGGTATTGATTGCCTTATACATGAATCCTAAAACTGGTCCACCGATAGCCGTATAAATAAGCGGCGCTATAACTCCATCAGAAGTATTCTCTGCCACAGTCTCCACAGCAGCCTTAGCGATTTCCTCTTCATCAAGAGACTGAGTATCTCTTCCAACTATCATTGATAGTGCATACCTGGCAGAACTAAGATCACCACCAGCTGTTTTTAATTCCTTATAAACCGCCATACTCTCTCGACATAGGCTTCTAGCCGCCAGAATATAACAGGTGAGAATCGACTCAACCACGATACCTAAATATATATTAAGCATATATGTAAGCATAATGAGAAATGTGACTATCATCACTGTAAGTACAACAATAAACCACAGTAATGCACCTCTTCCTCGTTTTTCTTTTGGTGTTCTAGCTTTAATACTTGAATCATCTGATCCAAGCAACTTCTTTTCTAAAACAGATATCAGATTACCAACCAATCGAATTGGATGCGGCATAGAGTGAGGATCACCTATTATCTGATCAAGAATTATCCCCAGCCCCAAGCTTATGGTATGATATAACACTAGTTCCTTCATCATCAGTCTCCACTTCCAGGACGTATCCGCCAAGTGTTTCAGTCATAAAATCATAGTAATCTTTTCCTGTCAGTCTGCTCAGAACTGACATGATATTGCCTCCGTGGCAAACTATTACAACACTTTCTTCTTTACTTCTATCACCAAGAGCATCTTCGAAACCTGCATAAGATCTATCTATAAAATCTTCACGACTTTCACCCTCTGGGATACTCATGGTACCATTACTGTCTATCCATTTCTGATAAGTCTCATCTCCATTCAGTTCAGTATAATTCTTTCCTTCGAAGACTCCAAAGTCTATCTCCATGAGATTATCTATCACCTTAATATCCTGATCACCAAAAAGAATCTCTGCAGTCTGTACCGCTCTCTTCATAGGACTGGAACAAATCCTGTCAATCCCGTCAGGAATTAGTTTCGATATGCTACTAAGTAATTCCCCAGCCTCACTTTTTCCTTCTGCTGATAATTCTTCATCCGTACGTTTTCCAATATATCTTTTCTCTGCATTTCCAGGTGTCTTTCCATGTCTGATAAAATATATAGTCTTATGAGCCATACCATTACCTCCTCTATATAAATATCACCCTAAACAACTAACGCGGCGATAGCCAGCATTACCGTAGACACGACTTCCGCTGTGGTTAAAAAGAACCCTGCTGTATCTCCAGTCACCCCACCGAATTCTTTATTCACCTTATAGCGATAAAATAATGTGTAAAAACCAAATGAAATTATCACCACTACACCATAAAGAACATTCATGTATACCACAGCGGCACCTGCTATTATCAGTTGAATAACCAACGCAACTATCGTACCAGTCTGTTTATTCTTGGTTTCTTCATATAACATTCCATCATTCTTGGCCTTTTCGAAAAGAAGTGAAGTAAGACCACTAAGTCCTCTGGAAATCACAAATGTCATTCCTAAGATAACCACGACTCTATAAGAAAACTTATCACTTAGGAAGATTGTGGTGATTGCTGCAGAATATGTGAGAAGCCATTTGACCAGTGATATAACAGCAAAGGCTCCAATATGCGCATCCTTCAGAATCTCAAGTTTCTTCTCCTTCGGTGCATACGAATTCATAGCATCTTCTGTATCCATGAATCCATCCACATGGAATCCTCCAGTGATAATAAGCGGCACCAGAATCGAAAGAATAATCCTTACCGCCACAGGAAGTGTGTTAAAAGGAGATATGCAGTTTAGTAAACAGATTACAGCTCCAATCACAGCACCCACAAAAGGAAAAAATGTCAGGCTATGAGCCATGTCATCATCCTTCCATTCAAACCTTGGCATTGGGATTTTGCTGTACAATGAAAATGTAACTGCAAGCCATCTAAATATCTTCAACTCTTTCTGCCTTTCCTTAAGTCATATACCTTATCTGAAAACCTAATTATTCTTTCATTAACCATACTTAGAAGTTCCACATAAAGTCTTGTTTCATCATCGTAGTTTGAACCTTCGTAATCGTATTCATTAGTTACGATGATAAGGTTAGAAATCTGGCCACTCAGATTCTTTATATCTTTTGAAATAATGTCTGCAAATTCTTTCTTCCTGTCATACAGGTCCGGATCATTCAGGTGCTTTAATAGCTTTTCATTCCAAGCTTTATTCTCAAACAATTCATTCCCAACAAGATTGGATACGCATTCCAAAAGAATAGTTGTTTCTTTCGGAGTATCTATCTTATCCAACACTGCAAGAAGATTATATTCATGTTCTATAGTAATAAAACCTTTACCCTCTCGCTGCAGTCTATGTTTTTTTACTCGTTCATGTCCTGACTTGTCATATATTTTCATAGTCGCCAGGTAGATTTTGTTATCATCTCCTGTTTCCATAGCAAGCTTTTCTGCAAGCTCTGACTTACCACTATTCTGTGTTCCAATAACCATATAAATCATTTATCAAACCTCTCATACTGATCAATATCAGTATCTCCAAAAGATGTACCACTCCTATAAAGTGACATAGCCATATCAAGCATTGGGAAAAGAAGTATCGCCCCAGTTCCCTCGCCCAGGGCAAGATCCGCATGAATAACAGGCTTAAGGGAAAGTTCTTCCAGTACTACCTTCATGCCCTGTTCTCTCCCCATATGAGATGCAAGCATAAAATCCTTACATCCAGGGACAAGTCTTTCTGCAACCAAGGCTGCTACAGCACTTATCACTCCATCGATCACTATAGGGATATGATATATAGCGCCGCCGATAAATACTCCAGTAAGTCCTGCTATATCCAGGCCTCCAAGACTTCTTAGGATTTCAAAGACGCTCTCTTTTGATGTTATCTCCTGATCGTTATCCTCTCGATACAGTCTAATTCCTTTTTCAATCACCTGAATCTTATTCTTCAGACCACTATCTGTTAGGCCTGCACCTTTGCCTGTAAAGTCTTTAGGTGAAAGTCCTTTTAAAGCACAAAGAAGAGCTGTACTTGTAGTGGTATTTGCGATTCCCATTTCTCCTGTTGAAATGATCTGATATCCCTTTCCCTTACAAGCTTTTACAGCATCTATTCCAGTCCTTACTGCAGCAAGACACTCTGCTTCTTCCATGGCAGGCTTCTTCAAAAAATTTACAGTACCTTTTCGAACTTTAGCATTTATCACTCCCTCCGGAGTAGTTTCAGAATTAATTCCTATATCATATACAAACATATCTATAGGATATCCCTCAGCCATCATTCCCACAGAACTTTTTCTTTGTCCCATAAGCTCAGCCACATCACGTGTGACCTTCTGACTTGTCTGAGAAACTCCCTCTTCAAATATGCCATTATCTGCACACATAATGATATGTGCTTTTCTATCTACAGCTGGAATCACATTTTCCTGTACCGCAGCTATACGACATATGATTTCTTCAAAACTTCCAAGTCCATCAATAGGCTTAGCTATACCGTCCCACTTTGCTTTGGATTGCTTTAAAATCTCAGGATCTGGTTCAGTTATTGAAATAGAAAAAAGTTCTTCTTTTGTCATTCTAATTACCTATTCGTTTCTATCCCCATTACACGGTAAATGTAATCCATATCAAGACTATCTTTAAGTTCCTTTGCGAGAATATCATACTGACTATCCTTGAACTCAGAATAGTCCTTAACGTCTTTAGTAGATATATTCTTGCCATTTTGTTCTGCTATACGCTCAACTATAGAGGACACGATTTCCTTATTATCAAAGAACCCATGAATATAAGTTCCATAAACATTTCCAGTACAGTAACCAGTACTCTCCGATGTAAACACAGATACATCCTCATATGGAACAGTTTTTCCCATATGAATCTCATATCCTTCAACCTCTAATCCGCCTAGTCCACTGAGAACACCTGTTGCACCAATAACTTTTCCTGAAAAGTTGGTCCGTACCTTTTCTTTCTCCAGAGTTGTATCTACAGGAAGGAGACCAAGTCCTGTCTCATTTGCAACCTTACCACCAGTACTTTCTTCCTCAACTCCATAAGGATCCTCAATACTCCGTCCCAGCATTTGATAACCGCCGCAGATTCCAATGACACAGGTTCCAGACTTCGCTTTCTGAGTAATCTTCTCAGCGAAACCACATTCTTTGATCACTCTAAGATCTGCCAGTGTATTTTTTGATCCTGGTAGAATTATCATATCAGGATTTCCAAGCTCACCAGGAGAGGTCACATACCTTACCGACACATTCTCTATCTGTTCAAATGTATCAAAATCTGTAAAGTTCGAGATGTGACTAAGCCTTATAACCGCTATATCAAATTCCTTTACATCACGCTTTTCAAATCTTTCAGACAAAGAATCTTCATCATCCAGTTTAACCTGCATATAAGGAACTACACCAACAACTTTGGTCTTTCCACGTTCCTCTAAAATACGAATACCGTCTTCAAATAGTCGGCTGTCACCTCTGAATTTATTGACAATAAGTCCCTTCACTCTGTCTCTTTCTTCCTCTTCAAAAAGATCCAGAGTTCCAAGGAGCTGAGGGAACACTCCGCCTCTATCAATATCTCCTACAAGTAACACAGGTGCATCCAGCATCTGGGCCAGTCCCATATTTACAATATCGTCCTTCTTCAGGTTCATTTCTACTGGTGAACCAGCGCCTTCAACTACTATGATATCAACCATGTCAGCCAGTTTTTCATAAGCAGCCATGATATCTTTTATATAATCTTTCTTATGTCGGAAATAATCCATGGCCTTCATATTTCCAACTACTTTTCCATTCACGATAACCTGTGAACCGACATCACTGGTTGGCTTGAGCAGGATAGGATTCATAATAGCCATCGGCTCTATACGAGCACACTCAGCCTGCATCACCTGAGCTCTGCCCATCTCAAGACCTTCTTTTGTGATATATGAATTAAGGGCCATATTCTGAGATTTAAATGGAGCCACCTTAAAACCTGCATCAGAAAAGATCCTGCAAAGACCTGCTGCGATAACACTTTTCCCAGCGTTGGACATGGTTCCCTGAATCATAATAACCTTAGCCTTTTTCTCATCCTGTTTCTTATGATTATCTTCTGAACCGTTCTTACCATTCTGGGTATGAGTTTTCTTTACGTTCCAAGGTTTAGTCCCCAGTAAATCTATATCCAAATTCTCGATATGATAGAGTTTTCTAATGAATTCTTCTGTGAATACATCATCCGGAGTTCCAATCCTTTGAACCTCGCCCTCTCCCAGAGCGACTACAGTATCAGAAACATTTCTTGCTATCTCTAATTCATGAAGTGACATTAATACCGCCACGTTCTTTTCTTTAACATAGTCTCTAATCTTCTGCAGAATATCTATCTTATGTCTGATATCCAGAAACGATGTAGGCTCATCAAAAATAAGTATATCCGGTTCCTGACAGATAGCCCTTGCCAGAAGAACTCTCTGTTTCTGACCATCACTGATATTAGAAAAGAGAGCATCCGAGAGATCTGCCACATCCGTCCACTCCATGGCTTCACTTACTTTTTCTTTATCTTCACCAGAGAGTATTCCAAGACTACCTGTGTATGGATATCTTCCGATCTCCACGACCTCTCTGCATGTCATAAGTTCTGGCTTTATTTTATAAGTCATTACAAGAGACACACGTTTTGCTATCTCAGAAGCTTTTAAAGAATCCCTGTCTTCACCGTCTATGAAAACCACTCCACCTCGTTTCTGCAGTTCTCCCGTAAGTGTCTTAAGCAGCGTTGTCTTGCCGCATCCATTTGGACCTATCAGAGTGACTATCTTTCCTGGTTCAACATTAAAACATATATCCTTAATCAGATCTGACTTATAACCAATATTCAGTTTTTCTGTTTTTATACCCTTTTGATCTGACATTTTAACCTCTGTCTTTTCTCTTCAGCATCATGAATATTACAACTGGAACTAAGAATACAGCCGTTACAGAACTGATACTTACTTCAGTCGGCGCAAATACAGTTCTTGCTATAAGGTCGCAGAAAAGTGTTATGACCGCTCCGCCAAGAAAGCTGGCAGGTATCATTACATATGAATTATCTGTTTTGAGGCACATCCTTACCAGATGTGGAACAGCTATACCAACAAATGAAATTGGACCAGCAAAAGCAGTTACTGTAGCAGCAAGAAGACTTGAAATAAAGATCAGCCTCACACGAAGAAATGTTATATTCACGCCAACACTTCTGGCATAGCTTTCTCCAAGTCGATATGCATTCATAGGCTTTAATATACTTAGTGTTAAAACGATACTAACTATCACTATTACCGTTACTACTTTTATCTCGTCCCAGTTTACTCCCGAAAGGCTTCCCATAGACCAGTTATGAAGATTGATAATATTGGAATCATCAGCAAATGTCACTACAAAGTCTGTAATAGCCGAACAGATGTATCCGATCATTATTCCGCATACCACCAGAATACTCATACTCTTTACTTTGAGAGAGATAGCGAGTACAAAGACCATAGCAAGGCTGGCACCAATAAATGCCGAAAGAACCATCATATTGAGACCCATTTCCCTTCCCATGGATAAGAAGAATATCATAAATATTGCAACCGAAAGCTTAGCTCCAGAGGATATTCCTAGGACGAAAGGACCAACTATAGGATTACCAAAAAAGGTCTGCAAAAGATAACCTGAAAGAGCCAGCGCCCCTCCAAGTAAGAATGCAGAAACAGCTCTTGGAAATCTGATACTCAGGATAATACTCGTCTGCACGGTATCTGACCTATCCCCTGAAAAAATCTTTAAAATATCCCCTGTGGAAACATCGGTACTTCCAAGTATGATACTGATCCATAAAAGTCCTGCTATAAGTAAGACTACCAATATAAAGAATATGATACTTCGTTTCTTACTCATCCTCTTCCATCCTGTGAGTCTTTAATCTAGTTTGTTTATATATGTATAATCTATATCAACGTCATTTACTACATTATTCAGATCCTGCATAAACTCTGCAACTCCAGTTGTCTGCTGGAAAAGATCTCTTTCTGTACAATATACTCTGTTTTCTTTTACAGCCTTGAAATCCTTGAAGAGTTCATTTTTATCTATCAGCTCATCAATAGAAGTTATCTCTCCGCCGATGGTACTATTATAAATTATTATATCAGCCTGAGATGCCTCTTTGTAGAAATCCTCCATCTGCATATTCATGGTCGAGAGAGCATTTTCTTCATCTCCCAGAGAGGTAAGCGCATATGTTCCACCAGAGAGCTCGATCATCTTAGTGATATAATCTCCCGGCTTTCGAACATTGATCATACCATTTGCTGTTACATGAAAGAATGCTACGGTCTTACCAGTACTTTTATTATCAGACATAATAGGCTCTATAGCACTGAGCTGTTCATCAAAGTACTTATTTGCTTCTTCCTCTTTATCGTATAAAACTCCGTAAAGCTTTATCCACTCGAGTCTTCCGAGCGGATGACTTTCATAGCTTGAGGTTTCTACAAGAACTGGGATTCCCAGTTCTTCCAGCTTTGCTTTTGCAGCTGGCTCATGATAGATCATGGTATTCTCTATAGCTAGGTTACATCCACTTCCAAGAATCAGTTCATAGTCCGGAGCTCTGTATTTTCCTGCATATTGAATAGTACCGTCCTGCATAGCCTTCTTAGCATCATCAATATACCAGTCATTTTCTTTAGTTCCAGAAAGCTTTATCATATCAAGGGCGCCGCATGTATTTATAAGATCCATAGCGGATGTTGATACAAGATAGGTATTATCCAGTGGCTTCTGAAGAACCACAACTTCCTCAGGGAGTCCTTCAGGCACAGTGCCATTCTCAGGAACCACAAGATAATCTCCAGAATTATCAATGGTGATATAGCTATAATCACCGTATTTATCTATATTAAAACACTGGGCATACTTTAGGGGCACTGTTTCTGTTAATGATAGACCAGCATCAGCCAGGGCCTTTTCTACAGCCTCTCTATCAGCAGCCACACTAGTTATAGTTTCTGTTTCAGAGTTTTCCTTCTCCCCCCAGGTGATCACATACTCAATCTCATGAGGCTTGCTCATTGCAACTGTATCACCAATAACGGTGAGGGGTTCATCTATGTTATCTATATCAACAGTGAAGGTCGATTCTCCACCATCATTTTCGTTCTCATACTTTATTCCGTTGACTATCATATAGT
>R24__coassemble_1038_pt1 | contig 16223 bp, 17 predicted proteins | sample R24__metabat2_high_PE_052 | metagenome-assembled genome bin R24 | reverse complement strand
ATCTAGAACTATCATGTAATCATTCTTTTATATAATGCTTCTATGGACGATTCTTTTATGTGATATCTTGGTAATTGGCATTTTGGGAGCGCATCTTCTTTCAGGTCCGAAGGATGGAAATGCCAGACTATTAAAGCCCTTATATACTGCCGAAGCACCTAATACACGGGAGGCTGTAAATGCTCCCTGTCCGCCTCGGCCATACCACGTTATCTCCTTCATATCATCCCCGCCTTCTCTTCTGAAGCGATACAACTATGAGATTTCCGATGGTCTGTATTATCTGAACCAGGACTATCAGCATCACGATACATATGATCATTACTTCCTTCTGATATCTCTGATAACCATATCTGTAAGCCAGATCTCCGATTCCACCTCCACCTACAAGTCCAGCCATGGCTGAAAAACCAAGAACTGTTATAGCTGTCACTGTAATATTTTTTATAAGTGATATCCTTGCTTCTGGAAGAACTATCTTTGCGATCACATGGCTCTTTTTAGCTCCTGATGAAAGAACTGCTTCTAGAACCCCTTTATCAACCTCAGAAAATGAAGCCTCCGCGAGTCTTCCAAAGAAGGCTGCTGCCGCTATAGTTAGCGGAACGATTACTGCTTTTGATCCTATCTTTGTTCCAACGATTATGGATGAAAGTGGAAGGAAGAAAATCATAAGAATAAGAAATGGTATCGAACTGATCATATTTGATATAAAACCAACTATCTGATATACCGGCGTATTCTTCGAAAGCAGCGGCTCGTTTGTTACATATAGAACAAGTCCAAGTGCTATACCAAGAATTATTGCAAGTACCAGTGAAGTGAAGGTCATGAATGCTGTCTCTCTAAGTGCCTTAACAAGCTTGTCCTGTATTTCTAAAAATATCTGAATAAAATTAGCTAGCATATCTCAGCACCTCCGTTCTTCCTGCGTTATCCTTAATGAATTCCAACGCTTCTTCTTTTGCCTCATCTGTTCCATCCACACAGATATATAAAACTCCAAGAGGCTTTTTCTTTATGAATTCAATCTTTCCGTGAAGTATATTGATCTTCACATCAAACTTCTTTATCGCTTCAGCTATCAGAGCTCTTTCTGCATTTTCGTTATAATATTCAACTCTGATCACTGTTCCTTTTGCATTCTCTAAAACATTCTTTGGGATTGTGAACTTGTTTTCTTTTTGTATGAGTGTCTCAGTGAACTCATTCTTTGGTTTTGTGAAGACATCATATACATCTCCAGCTTCTACAACCTCTCCGCCATCCATAACTACAACTCTGTCGCAAACCTCTTTTACAACATCAAGCTCATGTGTGATGATCACGGTTGTAATATTCAGTTCCTTATTGATTTTCTTTATAAGACTCAGAACAGCTTCGGTTGTTTCGGTATCCAATGCTGATGTTGGCTCATCACAGAGAAGAATCTTTGCATTGTTTGCAAGTGCTCTTGCTATAGCAACTCTCTGCTTCTGTCCACCTGACAGCTGTTCAGGAAATGCGTGCTTCTTATCTTCGATTCCTACATAGCTGAGTAGTTCTTCGATTCTCGATGCAGCTTCTTTTTTAGACTTACCATTTTCTGTCAGAACAAATTCGATATTTGAATAAACATCCTTGCTGTTGATCAGATTGAAATGCTGAAATATCATTCCTATGTTACTTCGCAAAAGACGAAGGTCTTTATCCTTCAATTTTCCAACAACCTGTCCATCAACATTAACTTCTCCCGATGTTGGGTTCTGCAAACCGTTAATGGTTCGAAGAAGTGTACTCTTTCCTGCTCCAGAGGAACCGATGATTCCAACTATCTCGCCTTCCTTTATAGAAAAGCTTACGTCCTTCACAGCTTCGACCTTCTTACGCTTCTGCCTGAAGCTGACATTTACTTTTTCGAAGCGTATGATATCCTTTCTCTCATTCTTATCTGACAAACTCTCCATCTCCTATCATCTATGCTTTGTTCTTTTGTTTTATCCAACTCTCTTAACGGCGTTCATTCTAATTCAAACTTTAGTTATCTGTCTAAGTCTAAAAATCTATGGTTTGTTATAAGTTTTTTATATAACTAGTTGTTTTTACACAAAAAAAACAACTGGTATAGTCCCAGCTGTTTTCTTCAAATAATTACCAGACGTAAATATCGCCTCTATATTTTAATCAAGAACCATTTCCTGATATTTGCTAAGTTCTTCGATGTACTTCTGTCCCATCTCGCTAATCTTGGAGTGCTTACGAGAGATGTAACCGATGGTCATCTTCTCTTTAGTCTTTAGTTTTACTGCACAGTAATCAGATCCATTTAGATCCTCGCAGATGATACCTGAACAAAGGGTATATCCGTTAAGACCAACCATCATATTCAGGATGGTAGCTCTATCGTTTACTCTGATCAGACGCTTATATTCGTAAGTACTCATAACCTCCTCAGCAAAGTAGAAGGAGTTATGCTCGCCCTGAGAAAATGCAACGCAAGGATAGTCATCAAGATCTTTCATGGTGACATACTTCTTGTTTGCCAGAGGGTTACTCTTGCTCATGTATGCATAGATGCTACAATCGAAAAGTGGTGTGAACTTAAGACCTGCATCACGAAGAATCTTCTCAAGAACGGTTCTGTTGTAATCGTTCATGTAGAGAACGCCGATCTCACTCTTCTGGCTCTTAACGTTATCGATAACATCGTAGGTTCTAGTCTCATGAACCTCGAACTCAAACTCGTCCATACCATACTGCTTGATAACATTAATAAATGCATTCAGCGCAAATGTATAATGCTGCATGGAAACATGGAAGGTTCTCTTTATATTACTCTTGGAGATATACTTTGCATCCAGGATATCGTACTGTTCAACTACGGACTTTGCATACCCCAGGAACTCCTCGCCCTTTACAGTCAGCTTGATACCACTGTTAGTTCTGGTGAAGATATCAAACCCCACCTCCTGCTCCAAAGATTTAAGAGCAGCAGTAAGACTAGGCTGCGAAATGAAGAGATTCTTTGCCGCTTCATTTATCGAGTTCTGCTTTGATATTTCAATAACATATTTTAACTGATTTAATGTCATAGTATTACTACCTTTCTACTACATCAAACACTTTCTACCCACAAACAATTTTCTTTCTTTCATACGTCCTTGTCAAGAATAATATAAAGTACAGGATTAGAAGAGTCCTTTACTTATATATCTGTCTCCTCGATCAGGAAGAATAGCAACTATATTTCCACTTTCAATCTCTTCTGATAGTTTTAATGCTGCATAGAGGGCTGCACCTGATGATGAACCTGCAAGGATACCTTCAGTTTTTGCAAGTGCTCTTGCTGTGGTGAAGGCATTTTCATCTGTTATCTTGAATACCTTATCAACAAGAGATACATCCATGGTATCTGCGATAAAGTCATTTCCGATTCCTTCTATGTCATAGTCAGCATGCTCACCACCGCCGATGATGGAACCAACTGGATCAGCCAGCACACCCTTAATATTAGAATCCTGCTCCTTAAGATACTTTACAGCACCAGAGAAGGTACCGCCACTTCCAGCTCCTGCAACAAGGTAATCAATCTTACCATCCAGCTGTCTATAAATCTCTGGACCTGTTGTCTCGTAATGAGCCTGTGGGTTGGCTGGATTCTTAAACTGCTTCATAGAGATTGCTCCAGGTATCGAAGCAATAATCTCGTCAGCCTTTCTGTCTGCACCAAGCATTCCTTCTTCTCTAGGTGTATGAACTATCTCTGCACCAAGAGCTGCCATAACCCTCTGCTTCTCCAGAGAAAATTTCTCTGGAACTGCAAAGATTATTTTATAACCCTTGTTGAGGGCTGCAACTGCGATTCCGATTCCAGTATTTCCAGCTGTTGCCTCAACTATAGTTCCGCCTGGTTTTAGGATGCCTCTTCTCTCTGCATCCTCTATCATATACATTCCAACTCTATCTTTAACACTTCCTGCTGGATTCATAAGCTCCAGCTTTACATATAAATTAACACCGGGCTTAACGCCCATATGATTAATCTTCATTATAGGTGTGTTACCTATCATATCCTGAACACTATTATATACTTCCATAATTAATTCCTTTCTAAGCGTTAATTGCTTGCTCAAGGTCGGCAATGATGTCATCTGCATCCTCGATACCTACTGAAAGACGAATAAGCTCGTCTGTGATTCCAACAGCTTCACGAATATCCTTAGGGATTGCTGCATGAGTCATAGATGCTGGGTGGCATACAAGTGACTCCACACCACCAAGGCTTTCCGCCAAGGTAACGAGTTTCAGTGACTTGAAGAACTTCTTATAGTCGTACTCTTTCTTCAGAGTAAATGAGATCATAGCTCCAGGTCCATCGGCCTGCTTCTTCTGAACTTCGTAACCAGGATCTGACTTAAGTCCTGGATAGTAAACCTTTTCTACGTAGCCGGTCTTTTCGAGCCACTCAGCGATCTTGATAGCATTTGCCACGTGTCTATCCATTCTGACAGCAAGTGTCTTGATACCGCGGATCATAAGGTAGCTGTCCCATGGACCGAGAACGCCGCCGATGGCATTCTGCAGATAGTAAAGTCTGTCAGCAATTTCCTTATCATTTACAATAACGAAACCTGATACTGTATCGCTGTGACCACCAAGATATTTAGTTCCGCTATGTACTACGATATCAGCGCCAAGTGAAAGTGGTCTCTGAAGATATGGTGTAAGGAAGGTATTATCTACGATAACCTTCTTGTTATAGATTTTTGCAAGTTCTGATACCTTCTCGATATCAGTTACTGTAAGAAGTGGGTTCGCAGGGCTCTCAATATATACAGCCTTAATCTCATCTGCATTTTCACCCTTAAGCTCTGCTTCAACCTCATCAAGATTTGATGTATTAACGATTGTGTATGTGATTCCAAAATTCTTGAATACGTTATCCAGAATACGGAATGTACCACCATAGATATTATCTGAAACGATGAGTCTGTCACCTTCCTTGAAAAGTGAAAGAACAGTATTGATGGCTGCAAGTCCAGAAGCAAATGCAAGTCCATACTCTCCACCTTCCAGATCAGCTATCAGTTTCTCGAGCGCTGCTCTTGTTGGGTTACCTGTTCTTGAATACTCCCAGCCTCTATTCTCTCCAAGGCCATCCTGCTTATATGTTGAAGTCTGATAGATAGGTACATTTACAGCACCGGTTCTCTCATCACCATCTATACCACCATGAATTACTAATGAATTTAACTTAATTGACATCTCTTTATTCTCCTTTTTCTTCTAAAAATGTGCAGCGGGGGACAGACCGACCTGCAGTGGGGACGGACCCCACTGCACCATTGCATAATAAAAGCCCGGAGGCTGTTGAAAAGCTCCCGGGCATATGGTTTCGAACTTCGTTTATGACATATGAGTCACTCTACTGTTCAGTGTTTGGCGTTTACTTGAGACAGCAACATCGGCACGTCAAGACACCAGCCATATTATATGTCCGGGTATTTAACATAGAACAGCAACAGCAACAGTTTTTAGTTATGCTTACTATATTCTTCGACATAGCCTTGTCTCCTTCTTCCAAATCTTTGAACGGTGTCATGTTAACACTATTCACCTAGTATGTCAATAGGTTTTTACTATAACGATTAATATTTTTTCAAAAAACAAAAATATAGGGCTAAAAAGTTTTTACAAGCCCCACTTTAAAAAGCTCTACTTTATCACCAAGAACTTCTTAAAGTAGCATGGAGGTTAACTCACATAATTATCCAACAATTATCTCGCACTTGGACTCTGGATCATCGGAAATGATATCCTGCACATCTTTTACTCGGATCACACCGCTCTTCGGATTCTTGATGCTGATGATTCCATTTAGTATGGTAGCATCCACATCTGATTTTTCAAAAGCAAGATCTGCATCCAGCATCTGACAGTTAATAAGCTTCAGATTTTTACAGTAGCAAAGTGGCTGAGTTCCAGAAATCTTGCAATTTTCAAAGGTAAGGTTTTCAGAGTACCAAGCAAGATACTCACCCTTCACAACGCTATCCTTCACCACAACATTCTTTGCATGCCAGAACGCATCCTTTGTCCTAAAGTTACAGTTAGTGAATACCGCATCCTCAATATACTGGAATGAGTACTTACCCTTAAGTAACACATTGTCAAAGCTCATACGCTTTGTGTGCATCATGAAGTATTCGCTCTCAGCCTTCGAATTCCTCATCGAAACGTTTTGATTAAACCAACCAAATTCAGGAGACTCTATATCACAGTTTTCAATCACAATATCCGAGGACTCCCGCAAGGCCTTGATACCATGCATACGCGTGTTAGTGATCTTCACATTCTTAGAATACCACACTGCTGCACGGGCAAGCTCTGACATATCCGAACTATCAATAATGAGATTCGTATTATGCCAGAAGGGATATCTAAGGTTGAAGTAGCAGTTTTTCACATCTACGTTACTGCTTTCCTTCAGCGCACTTTCCCCATCAGCAGGCCCATCAAAGCGGCAATCTATAACCTGAACATTGTCGCTTCCATAGAGAGCTCTTTCCTCATCTAAAGTTAAATCCTTATATATTTCCATAAACTACCTTCTTAACAAATATACTCGCCTATATCTTCAAAATTCTCAAATGATTCCTGTTCTTTTTCGAAGGTGAATCTCATCTCTTTTAATTTGAGGCACCATTCATAAACTTAAGTCTCATAACTCCATATCTGGAGTGGAAGAATATCTTTCTTCTGATGGACTGTACCTCACCGCCTCCATGGAAGGTAAATGTGCCGCTTGGAACTCCCTGGAAGAAAACTCCAACTGGTATCTGGGACAGTTCAGAAAGATCTGAGCTTCCTATCAGATCTATAAAGTAACGTCCCCTCTTTTGAACATCGAAACCGAGGAAACATACCGCTCCCTTACCAGTATCAATCTTTGATAGATCGATTATAGTTCCATTCTCAATCTCGTAATACTGAACATCCTCTGCTTCGATCTCTTCCGTATCGTCATCGAAGTTCTTCACCTCAACCTTGTATGGTTCGCCGCAAAGTCTCTTCAGAGCATTAGTACCCAGAAGTACCTCACATATATTTCGCGCACATCTTACAAGCTGTCCTCTTGTAATACTTCCGCTTTCAAGTGCGATAAGAGTATCATCACCCATGGAATTAGTTTCTGCGTCAGGACATACTGCATAGAAGTCATTTTGTGCCAGCACAAGACGGCTAAATGAAATCTTGTCGAAGGTTCCTTCGAAGTCTCCAATGTTAGCCCACCAGTCTGTCATAACAACGCCGCGGAAGCCCCATTCATTTCTCAGAATATTTGTATTCAGATCATGACGTGAATTGGTCCAGATTCCATTTACAGGGCCATAGGTTGTCATTACTGAATCAGCTCCTGCTTCCTTTACAGCGATCTCAAATCCCTTAAGATAAATCTCTCGAAGGGCTCTTTCTGAGATTATATTATTCTCTGTATGGCGACAGGTTTCCTGATTGTTTCCGCAGAAGTGTTTTAGTGTACCTGAAACACCGCTACTCTTAAGGCCTCTGATCTGAGCCGCAGCCATCTTTCCTGTTACCAGAGGATCCTCACTGAAGTATTCAAAGTTTCTTCCGTTAAGAGGGAATCTATGAATATTCATTCCAGGTCCAAGGAGAAAATCAACATTGTTTTTATTCATCTCCATACCAAGCATACTATAAAGCTTTGTATTTAAGCTTAAATTCCATGTACAAGCAAGAAGAGTTCCACTTGGAAGACTGAAAGCTCTAGTTCCTGAATCAAGTCTCATACCACTCGGACCATCCGAGCAGCATGCGGCCGGAATACCAAAACTCTTTAGTGATTTACTCACGCCGCCAAATGCAGCAGCAGTTCCTGGTGTTACTTTAGGACTGCCCATTCCTTCGCCGCGGATGATAACTGACAGATTTTCATCTGAAAGCTGCGCAAGAAAATCTTCCATATCAGCCTTGCCATCTCTTACATCCTTCAGCTTTATTCCCTTGTCACCTGTAGAGGCTTTAGCTTTAGGTGTATCCTCCAGCGACTCCTCAAAGTCCGTAAGTGGATAAGCCTTAACCTCTTCTTTACTAACTATATATTTTCCGTTTTCATATACAGGTTTTATTCTCTCAAAGCTGACAGGCGGAGCCATCTGACGACTAAGGCTTTCCACCAGAAGAGTATCCTCCAGAGTAAATCTTCCTGCTTCTTTTATATCTCTTACATTGGTACCAACATAGAATATATACTCTCCGGCCTCAAGAACATAACTGCTCTCGAAACCAGTAATACCTGTCTCATCATAAGACGCTATAGTATACGGTAGTATTTCGATACTAAGTCTGCTACTTTCACCAGGATTCAGAATATCAGTCTTTAAGAATCCCGCCAGACTGAGTGCTGGTTTACCAAGATTTCCCTGAGGTTTTGATACATAGAACTGAACGACTTCTTTTCCGGCCATGTCGCCCACATTCTTTACATCCGCCGATAGAGATACCGATTTATTCAGGTCACCACCAGCCTCACCAGGTGTTACCTCGAATTCAGTATAAGAAAGTCCATATCCGAAAGGATACATTACCGCATCTTTATTGAAGGTTTCGTAGTAACGATAACCTACATATACATCTTCTGCATAGTAGTTTATCTCGCGGTCACCAAAATTTCCGTAAGCCGAAGCATCTTCTATCTTATGAAGGATAGTATCTGTCAGACGACCACTTGGGTTCGCCTTTCCAAGAAGAACATCTACGCATCCAAGTGCTCCGACCTCACCGCCCTGCCAAGCATAAAGGATAGCATCTGGAGAAATCTCCTGGATCTCCTGCATGTCAAGGATTGCGCTGACATTCATTACAAGAACCATTCTGTCATATTCTTTTCTTTATTTTCTAAGAAGAAGAGCTTCTTTTTCTGAAAGCTTAAAAGCGCCTCTTTCATCAACGTAATCCTGCTCTTCACCTGCAGTACGTCCGATGATAACAAGCGCTACATCTGACTCAGAACTAACCTTCTTAATAAGTTCCTCTGAGACTTCCATTTCCTCCTGTGACCAAGGTTCATTTCCGAATCCAACCCCTGGGTCAAAAGGATGTGTTTTTTCAAATTCTTTATATATCTCAAGTAGTTCTTCATTAAGAGACATATTCTCTTCCTGAAGACCTTCAACTATGCTCCAAACCTTAGGAACATTAACCATACCACCAGAGCCTGTTCCACTCTTGTAGTAGTTATTCTGCATACGACCGAATACGGCTAATCGAGAGTCCTTTTTAAGCGGCAGTACGCCGTTATCATTTTTCAGAAGTACTACACCTTCTGTTACAGCTTCTCTTGCTAAAGCCTCATATTCTTTCCAATCAAGCGTCATGGTGTTCCCCTTTCTCTGTCTATATACGACAGACATTTTAACACATTCTCATCTAGTTTATAGAATATAAAATTATGAGGCTAATCAATAGCATATATTTATCTTCTTTTGCCTAAATTTTGCGGTCTTTTAATATCCCACAGATTCCAGATCCTCCTTCACGATTCTTGCAAACTCAACCGGATCATCATTGTGTACGTAATGGCCACAGCCTTCTATAATATCGTACTTAACAGAAACCATATCAGCATAATCGATCATATCAGTTACAGCACAGTTCCAGTCACATCCTCCTGAAATAAAGAATACCGGAACCTCGTAAGAGTCTTGAGTCTCTCTTAAATTCACCTCTAATAAATAATTCAAAAGAACCTCATTATACTTCATAAACTGCTCATAATTCAGAACCTTTGCATACCACAGCAAATCATCCGTTTCAAATGTTGGCGAAACAAATGCAGTGAGTATAGTATTCTTACTCCTTGGTGCCTTATGGTATTTATCAGCATACTTTGTAATTTCAGACGCTGCATCTATAGTTTTTTCTCTGCAATAGTTTTCATACGCATTGGTTAAATCTGTTGTATCATCTCCTGCAGCCTGAGCCTTTTCAAGAGCATCCAGGTACTCACACTCAGCAGATGACTCGAAGCTCACAAACTGACCAACTCCGATAAATGCAGCTACCTTTTCAGGATGCTCATAAGCATACCTGCTTCCCAGTACCGAACCGTATGAATGGCCCATAATAATTATCTTATTCTGATTGAATCTATTAGATAGATAATCAACTAAAGCATCGATATCTTCTATTGCCTGATCAGGAGTAACTGTCTCATTATCCTTATCATCATTCCTTAGATATGTTCTTCCACAACCACGCTGATCCCAGCATACAACTGTATAATCATCAATCAGTTCATTAGAAAATCTATAAGTCATCATACTGTCAGGGGCGCCTGGTCCACCATGAAGATATAGGATCACCGGAGCATCCTGATTTCGTCCTCTTATAGTAATATATTGTTCCTGTCCATTTATCTCTACAAAGTCGGCCTCATCAACACCTTCCTTTGTATCTATAATCGAAGTAAAGAAGTTCTTATTACGTACGCCTATCAAAACAATGCATACAGCTACGTAAAGAACAATTGGAACAAGAACAATGATTTTTATAACTCGTAAAACTTTTTCCGTTTTGCCACTCTTCTTGCTATTCTTCTCACTATTATCATCTATCTCTTCACTGAATGCTTCTTTTCTATGATTCAAATGGATTCCAATATGTCCAATTCCAAGAATGATCGAAGCTGCGATAATAAATATATTACATGCATATATTCCTAAGAATAAAACTGCTATAACCGGAAGGCTTGCTCCCGCCACTGGAAAACCTGCAAACGAAGAATACATATCAGCCATGGTTTTCTCACTTTTAAAGTATCTAGCCCAGTAGCACTCATAAAGAACCATCAAGATAATAGCTAGTATCAGCCAGCCAATCCATAAAGAATGAATTCTTACGTTACAGTCAGCAAAAATAAGCACAAGTACTGAAACAAGAATCTCACCTATCCTTTCAAAGATCAGAAGAACCTTATTCTCATTCTTGCTGTATTTTTCATAGTCCTTCGGAAGATTTTTCGCCCAGATTCCATTTGGAATAAAAAGCATTAATAGAAATATTAAACCAACATATGAAAAGCCAAAATGCATTTTTCTTATCCTTACCCTTTCAATTAGCCTACTGTTTTCTTTCCTTTTACGTTCCAATAAATTACAACAAATATAAATGATAAAAGCTGTGATATCATAACTCTTACGATCATCATCTCATCTATTCCACCATCTGTTGTTACATGAAGCAGATTAGTTGCGATGCAGTTATTAAAGAAATGGTCAGCCATGCCTGCATAGAGACTTCCAGTCATCTTCTGCAGAAGACCCCATTTAATTCCCATCATTCCAGCAAGAATAATATATCCAATGCTAAGACCAACAAATGCACCCACGTTTATATCACCGTCTACAAGATTATGAAGAGGTGTAACTATATGCCATACTCCGAAAAGAACGGCCTGAACCATAAGAGCGCACTTTGCAGAATGATCAACTCCGACAATTTTATCAAATAACCCTCTAAATGCCCCCTCTTCCATGATTACATTTACTATATTAAAGAAGATGCAAACCAGGATGAATCCTATTCCTGTATTAATCTCTGTGTTACCTGTAAGTGAAAAGCTTGTTGTGAAAACGCCAAGACTAACATTATTTCCCTGTCCCTTAAGAATCATAATTTCTGCTGCATAAGCAATGGCAAATGATATTATCGCCAGAACAAATCCAAGCGCCGCATTCTTTACGAGGCCTGTCTTTGCAAATCCGATATCTTCTTTCTTCCAGCCAAGTATATGTAAAACAATGATTAGTACTGCAATTCCAAAGAATTTATTTATGCAGTTCTCACCCAGAGGTGTTTCATCCATTCGAAGTACTATTATCTCAAATCCATGTACGAATAGTAATATTGCAAATAATACTAATGTAGATAATATAGTGTTTTTCTTAATTCTTTCAGCCATAATAAAACTCCTTCGTCATTTGTTGATGTTATCTTACCAAATGACAAAGGAGCAGTCTTAATCTGTTTCTTCTGTGTTTCTTAACTGTTTCTTAAACTGAATCTCTTTAACTAAAACTCTGATAATCCAGATAAATGCAAATACTACTGCATAGAAAATTAGGTTAATAAAATCAAACCAGTAGCACCATATATAAAAAAGGAAAACTGATAGTAACCCGCATACATGGGTGACAATGAAAAGGATTGGATATTCTTTTCTAAAGCCTTTTCTTGCTTTTATGGTTATGAGGAAAAAGAATAAATAAGCGATAAATGTAAAGAATAGATTTCCACCAGTAGCCATAGGAGTTCGATTGCTATCATCGAAATTATCATTTGTACACATTTGTGTCCGTACCATTTTATTGCTCTAATGAACATATTTTGAAATATGTTTTTTGGCATCTGAAGTTTTTAGAGCCAAAATAGAGCCACGACCATAATAACACTATGTCGAATCAATTTCAACTTCAGTATTCTTTAAGCCCAGACTCGGTTAGAGCAACTGAAGTCTCTTTATAAATCTTGTTATATTCACTACATGGAGAGATTTATTACAAATGGAAACTTAATTAAAACATTCTATTGTTCATATAACATTTCTTCACCCTTTAATCCGTCAGGAGCAATTTCAATCTGCATTTCTTTTCTTCTATCAAAAAATGCTTTTATAATCATTGCTATTTCATTATCATCTTCAATGAGTAGAATCCTATACATTGCTTTTCTCCTTCTCGATTATAATTATATTATATACCCTGAATATATCGTTTTTATATCATTCAAAAAAAAGAACAACCTTTCGGCTGTTCTCTTTAAACCTTCATTATTCACCAATCATCTACCTTTGATCTGATAACATTGATAAGACCTATAACCAATATATAAAATCAGTAGTGATATTGCTATATATATAATCGGTGCCGCCTGATAATCAGATAGATAATGTGTTCCGAATCCAATTAACCTAAAGCTATATAACGAAAATATAGTTGTTAATTCTGTCGGAAACAACGATAAAATATGTTGCGGGATACGGAAGCTATCCGGGAATGTAATAATTCCACTAAAGAAGAATAGTCCCATCATGAATCCTGTAACAGCTACAGTTTTCCCAAACAATTGAGAGCAGACCATTGCAAGCACAGCAAAAAGAATAGATACGCAAAATAGTATGATTAACTGCATGCAAATGTATTCTCCAAAGGTATACGGATATGCTGCATACGGAAAAGATAACTGAACACAGGCCTTCCAGCCATCAAGCCCCTTAGTAATCGCCACAACCATAAACGCTATTATCATTAGCACTATATATAAAGAAACAAGGAAGGTCACACCTGCCAGTATTTTTGCTCCAAATATAACCCTCTTTCCATTTTTAGTACAGAGAATAATCTGATCCGTTCTATTTTTTCTTTCGCCGGAGAACACAGATGAAAGAGAGATTGAAGAGACTAATAATAGCAGCAGGCAGATGTATCCTATTACACTTGCAAGCAAAAACATATCCCCGTGATAAAAATATGTAAATGGAGTTTTTACGATATTCTCCTCAGATTCCCACCACTTCAGTTCTCCTTTGGTAATAGTACCTTTATCGTATGCGTCATGCGGAGTACCGGATCTAAGCTCGTATATATCATCAGCCGAATAGTTCGATAGTACCTCATGTCCAACTACACCTTGCTCAAATGATGCGAGTCCTTTATATTTCATATTATCGGTTGTCCACTCAGAACCGTAATCATCTATGGACGAATACATTTCCTGCAAGAGTGTATCATCTATCACCCTGTCATTAATTTCCTTCATGGACTCTACCACACCTTTAGAATTACCACCAATATCAAGGCTCGTATAAATCACAATCAGTACGGCTAATATAACAGTAGCAATTGTAAGCTTACTCTTTATTATCTTCTTAAACTCGTATAGAAAAATGATTTTAAAGTTCACTTTTATTCCTCCCCAAACTCCTTCAGATAAAAATCCTCCAGGCTTCCGTCGTATCCATCCCATGATCCCGTCCATATTATCTGACCTAATTTCATCATAAAGATTGTGTCAGCAATGCTTTCAACATCAGATACAATATGTGTCGAAAGAAGGACGATGCTTTTCTTCCCTAACTCATCAATTAATTCACGAAACTTAACTCTTTCCTTTGGATCAAGCCCTGCAGTAGGTTCATCTAAGATAAGAACATCCGGTCGATTAATCAGAGACTGCGCTATTCCCAATCTTTGCTTCATGCCACCGGAATATGTCTTTATTTTTTTCTTTGCTACATCCTCTAACCCCACCAGTTCAAGAAGCTCATCACTCCTGACTTTCCCCTCACCCTTACTAAGTCCCTTCAGAGCAGAAAAATACATAAGAAAATCCTTTCCGGTAAATTCAGGGTAATAACCAAAATCCTGTGGAAGATACCCCAGAACATTTCTGTACTCTTCTTCTGAAACAGAGATATCATCATAGGTTATATCACCGCTTGTTGGCTGCAGTATCCCACATATCATTCGCATTAATGTAGTCTTTCCGGCACCATTTGCTCCAAGCAGTCCATTAACGCCTCTTCCGAGTGATAAGGATACTCTGTCAACGGATATTTTATTTCTATATTGCTTTGTGACTCTATCGACCTTTAATTCCATCCGTACTCCTCCAAATGATATATTTTCTTAAACTCGTAACATTCTATAAAAGCTAAAGCTATTAAAACGATAATCATATAATTCTTCTGAAGCCAAAACAGAGGCTGTATTTTTATCTGCATAAGCTTTATACAAACTGATATGAACGCCGACACCATCAGACACACAAAAGGATTATTTCTTCCAAATGTAGTTCTTTCAAACTCCAGACATATGATAGATGATGTCAGATAAGGAATGGTAATCACCATACAAATATTCACAAAACCCATTTCATCGCTTCTTATAAATGAGGCAAGACTTAAAGTAAGTGCTATATGTACTATTCCTATAACTATGATTCTTGAAAACAGTATTTGCCTGAGAGAGTATTTCGATGCCCATTCCATCTCATACATTCCATACCTTCTTGAGCGAAATGTATCATATACTGCAATTCCCGAAACAAATGGCATAAGTGCAGCAACTATTTCAATTCTTTGCCTTAAAGATATATCAAGTATTCCAACCCCTAATAAGAATACTATTATAGATAATACCCACACACTCTTACTTATATATTCCACCTGGCATAAAAGCATATTAAGTGTATTTGACTTGTTATAATTAAACTGTTCTCTGTGTGCTCTGATAAAATCATCCTTACGCTGCGGAGCCGGAACACAGAACATCCTTTTTATATCGTTATTCATATCCCTGCTCATCTTCATCCCTCCCATCAATCAAATCTCTCAATTTACATTTTGCTTTCTTTATTCTCCGATAAACAGCAAATCTGGAAACTCCGTAAACCTTAGAAATGTCAGCAATGGATTCATCATTTGCATATCTGAGCAGTAAAATCTCTAAATCTCCCTCAGGAAGTTTAGATAGAATGTCTTCATAATAAAACGAGTTTATCATGCTGTTTTCAAGTTTGCCTTGATCTGTATTTACCATTTCAAATTTAAATAATGTTTCTCGCCGGGAAGCTTCTGCTGACTGTTTTCGCAGTTCGTCAACGCAGAGATTTCTGGCAATCGTATACAAATAGTTTATTTCTCTCCCATCATCCTTATACTCACTCCTCAGAAAACGCAAAAAGACTTCCTGTGTAATATCCTCAGCGGTTTGCTGATTCCTCACCTTATAAAAACAGAAGCGATATATCTTGTCATAGATTTCTTCAATATTCATAAATACTCCAAATAATCGTCTATATAATGTATAACGAATTATAATCATAAAATGTGCGGTTAAAAAAGGAGAACCTGACGCATCAGGTTCCCCTTTATTCATTGATTAATTGTGACATATTTTTGATATTTGCTACGAGGTTTATCCGGAATTGTTCTGGAAAGAAGACCTATTTCCAACAGTTTGTTAATATGGCTCATTATGCTTTTTCTATCCTTCATATTCAAATATTCCATTATCTCTGGTCTACTCTTTGGCGTATTGCAATAATTAAGTATACTCTTATCAATGTTGCTAATTCCAAAATCAATATCATAGGACTCATCATGAGGGGTATCATGGGGGGTATCATAGGGGGTACTATCCCCCATGTTAATCCGATTA
>R24__coassemble_1002_pt1 | contig 16699 bp, 15 predicted proteins | sample R24__metabat2_high_PE_052 | metagenome-assembled genome bin R24 | reverse complement strand
GCATAAATTCAAAGAGAACCTTATACATACCAAGCATTGTAGATACTCCATCCTCCAAATCTCGATATTTCTTATCTTTCTAAGAACGAATACCAAAACAAATGAAATAAACACTGTTATAAAAACTACCCATACAAATGTTATAGGCAGGCCTCTTGTGAAACCGAAACCTGTAATTCCCAGCATTGCACAGAATAGACTGGCTAGTGCCTTTGCTCCTACTGTTGGCGCAAGGACTATAGATATCACAAGTCCAGTTACAAAAAGGATCATCATTCTTCTAAACTGCCAGCCCTTGGTACTCTTATCATCGAAACCTGAACTCGAGAGAAGCGCGATCTCTGATTCTTCATCTTTCATAAATATGGTCTGATACATAACCACAAGGAAACCAAGTACTCCAGCAACAACAACAAACATCAGATTACGCATAAATTCAAAGAGAACCTTATACATACCAAGCATTGTAGATACTCCATCCTCTACTGTCATACACTGACCATGCATAGCTTCGAAAAGTTTAGCGCGTTCTGCATCTTTCTCAGATTCTGGAACATTAAGTGTAAATCCAACCACCTCAAATCCCTGAGACTGAGCATCATTAAACTCCTTGGACATGATAACGGATCTTGAATTAAACTTAGACAGTCTGTCCACAAAACCTGTTATAACAAATTCTTCTTCTGTCTCATAAGTTGAAAGTCTATCCTCTGTGTACTTATCATACTTTATTGTTACAGAATCACCGATTTCCAAGTCATGCTGCGTTGCCGTATAGTAATCCATAAGAATTTCATTTTTTAGTTTCGGATATGCTCCTCCATCTCTAATTACCATTCCTTCAGGATCAAAACCAAAATTTAGCCTAATTATCTCCGCAGATTCTCCAAAAATCATCTGAGCATTCTGCGAATCATCTAATTCTAAAGTTGCATCAATATCATGTTCCTTCATAAAGTTATCAAAGTTTTTGAGGAAAATAGTGGAACTATTAGATCCGCCAGATAACTCATCATAAGTCGAACCACTCCAATTGGTTATTGCATCCACATGTTTATAATCATAAAATTTATAAAAGAAATCTGTACTAATAACTGAATCTTTTACCATGATATTCATGATCACAACACTGCTTCCAAGAGTAAATGCTATCAGAAGAAGTACATATCTCTTAAAGTTGCCAAAGATATCTGTAAGGGCCAGAAATAATGGAATAGGCATCTTTCCTCTTTTGTTCAACTGGAACCTATCACTATGCTTTATTCTTTCAGATCTTGCTTCTCCATGAAGAACATCCATAACAGATATCTTATTTATTCTTCTCATTGATAGGAGTATGAAAAGAACAACAAGCAATATGATCACAAGTGCAGCTATAATAGCCACTACATAATCAACCACAGATAAGCTGTAAGATATATTGTAGTAGAACTTTCCTATAAGCTTATCTTCAAGAAAAACACCAGCAAATACACCGATGAATCCACCGATTACTGCAAATGCAATATACTTCGCCGCAACCAGCCATCTGAAGGATACCGAATCAGTACCAAGAGCCTTCATTATTCCAAGTTCTCTCTCCTCTTTTCTGATAACTGACCTGATGGTAAATCGTATCGTAAAGAAGATTACCAGGAACATAAAAGCTGCAGTTATAGAAAGGAAAACTGTAACAAGTACGGAAACAAGTGCTGCATTACTAGTGGTATGTCCATCAGGCAGAGCATATCTAAAATAGTCTCCAAAATCAGGTTCCTTGCTTATAAGAGAGTTAAGTAAATTCAGATCATCCATTGTAAAATCATCATTTATCATCACTCCGATAAATCCTGCTTTTTCAGGACATTCCCTACTCATAAATTCATAGTCCTGATCAGAAATAATGAATCTTTTCATCTGATCATGAATTGGGTCTCTTGTTATATGCGATATCTCAAAGCCGTATTTTCTTCCATTTGGAGCTGTGATATAAAACATATCGCCGACCCCAAGTCCGGTAGAACTGGCAAAGGAATAAGGTATTGCCATGTGCCCATTTTCTACATAGAATGGTTTATTATTCATGTCATAAACCAGATTATAATCACGAGGCTGTTTCATCATATAGTACCAGCCAAATGTAAATGACTGAGCCACATCATTATAATCAACACCATCATAGTAGATGTTCGTATTCATAAACTGTATTCCCTCGAAATAACTAAATTCCGCATTGGGATGCTTTTCTTTTATTACATTTTCAACCTGTTCTCTCTGCTCCTCTTTTTTATCGAGCACTTGATTATAGATGACCACTCCATCATATGGCTTGCATCTTTCCTGAGAAACCTTTACTCCTCTCGTATTAGCAAAGAGGAGAAGAGAACTTGCTGCCACCAGAGTTGTAACCAGCGTCATAAAAAAAAGTATTATGACATTTAGTCCCTTACTCTCCTTCAAATCATTTTTTATCATTCTAAAAAACATAAGTTTTCTCCTGTAACTTCAAGTTAAATCACCTAAAGTTTCTTTACTTTTTATCTGAGCTCGATATAAATATATCCTAAAACTTTTTAAAAAGTACTTAAAAAAATTATATTTTTATTTTTTTCTTGTAGCAACAAAAAAGTGACAGCCGAGTTACCTCAACTGTCACATATCTGCCAACGAGAACCGTCCCCACTAGCAGGTTACTCAATCTCGAAGGTGAACTTTCCTTCACTTGCTTCACCATCAGTTTCAATTATTATATTGACCTCTCCTTTTTCCAGGCCTTCTAATGTTGAATCAACATTCTCTCCTGCACCAATAGTGAAAAGCTCTTTCTTTCCGCCACCATTGTCGTAATACACAGTAACATTTCCTTTATCAAGTGCACCTGTATATTTCATCTTATCTCCTGAAGACGCCTTAATCTTAAGCACCTTCGTACCATCAAATGTACTGAAGTTGTAGAAAGCATCATCTGAATCATTATGCTCTACCATCATAGTTCCTTTACCATGACTGGTATATGTACTGCATCCAGTAAGCGTAAAGCCGAGTGTCAGCATCATAAGAACTGCTAATAGTTTAAATCTCTTTTTCATATCCCCGAACTCCTCTCTTTAATAAGATTATAATTCATTTCTTATCTAGTCAAGAATATAATCCATTTCTTATTAAGAAGTCCTTAAGAAGAATAATCAGAAATCCACGTATTATTTTTTCTCATGAATGATAGTTCCCTCAGTTAATTTCCTTCCCATGTCGTGACTCAGTTTTCTGTTCTCTACTGAATCAAAGATGATTGAAAAGTCATAATCTTCAGGATAAAGCTCCTCCGCACGCACATGCAGCTTCACTCGCTTATGATTGATATATATCTTCTTTCCAGCCACCTGTACTCTGAGCACCCCCTTCTTATCCACAGGCTCACACACAATACCAATCTTCTTATCAGGGTATACCATCACACTGTCGCCAATATTATAAAGAGTCGTAACATTTGTATTCGTACGCTTCTTCTGAATCTTGTTTATCTTTGGCGAAGCTTCCTTCTTATTTCTGCTTCTTTCTTCATCCTCGCTCTTTTCACTGAACTCGTAGCTTCCAGCCGCATCCTTTCCATATGCCGCCTCAATTGCGGTTGATAGCATATCTCGGGACATGCCCAGCCTGTCAGCTATATAAAAAGCACAGCTTTCTCCTGCCTCACCAATAACCATCTTATATGTAGGTCTCAAAGTTTCCTTGTCAAATGTCATCCTCGCATTTACTATTCCCGAAGTTTTCTCTGCATAGTCCTTTACCTCAGGATAATGAGTTGTAACCAGGAAGTTTGCTCCGCTCTTCTTCAGCTCCTCCAGGATTGCTACAGCAATTCCCATACCTTCAGTAGGATCTGTTCCAGAGCCCAGCTCATCCATGATAACAAAGCTTTCTCTATTTACCTTCTTCAATATATCCAGCACGTTTTTAATATGCGCTGAAAATGTTGAAAGATTCTCCGAAAGGTTCTGGCCATCTCCAATATCACACAGGTAATTGCTGTTCATACATACATCAGCTTCCTTAGCTGTAACGTGAAGACCGCACTGAGCCATATAGCAGGCCAGCATTACTGTCTTAATTGCTACAGTTTTTCCACCAGTATTAGGTCCAGTTATCACAACACCTCTGATCTTCTCCGCTTCCCCTGTATCTTCATCTGATTCTCCCAAAGAAAAATCAAGAGGAACATTTACTGCTTTATCCATCAGCGGATGTCTTGCTTCCTTTAGCTTAATTCTTCTATCCAGATTAATATGAGGTTCGGTGCAGTCCAGATCAATACTCAGCTTACCCTTCGAGAATATATAGTCAAGTTTCTCCATCATTCTCATATTCTCTTTCAGTGCTTCTGTGGCATCAGCAACCATAGAGGTAAGAGTATAAAGAATCTTATAAACCTCATTCTCTTCGTCTATCTTTAGGAGTTCCATTTCTTCAAAATATCTTGAAACTCCTTCTGGTTCAACAAAGAGTGTACTACCCGAAGCTGACTTATCTATTACGCTTCCTGGCACCTTAAACTTGTATTCCTTTTTTACTGGAACACACACGCGTCCACTTCTCAGCGAGTAGAAGCTGTCTGCCATACAGTCCTTATGACTTCTTATGATCTGCTCCGCCTTCTGCTTCATCTTATTCTCAGCTTCGATCATACTTGTTCTGATTTCGAACAGTTCCTTTGTAGCCCTGTCATCCACCATCTCATTTCGAATCTGACGTACTATCTCATCTCTTAGATAATCCATAGAATCTAAGTTCTCATCATAGTAAGCCAGTGGATTATTATACTGCTTTCCTCTGGAAAGATAGCTTCGAAGTCGTTCAATAACAACAAGTACATTTTCTACTCTCTCCAGCTGGTAAGGAGTCAGGCAGTCGCCTTTCTCAACAACAGTGATCACTTCACTAAGTTCATTTACATTCTGAAGAGGCGGTGTACCAAGCTTCTCAACCATATCACGGGCATCTGTTGTATCACGAAGTTCTCTCCTAAGTTCCTTCTCATCAAGGATAACCTTTACTTCCCTTATTCGTTCCTTTGCATAATCTGTTGCAGCAAGTTCTGCCCACATATCCTGTATCTTATTAAATTCTATCTGAAATTCAGTATTCATTTTTCTTTTGTCTCCTTATTACTAGTCCTACGAAAGAGAGATAATCCCCTAAACCTCTGTCGAAGAACTCTTTATCTTTTATTCCATATTTATGACCCGACTCAAACCAGTCATTCCATGCCTCGTCAAAGCAATCCAGGTCAAAATCCATTACAACCTCGTAACCCTTATTCTCTCCCAGGATCTCCAGCCACTGTTCTCTGGTATGGAAAAGATTCATCTCACTTTCATCTCCTTCAAACCACTCAAGCAAGAGTTCTGGAATAGGTCCCTCTATCTCCTTCTTAAGACTAGGCATTGCTATAATAGCAACACCGTCTTCTTTAAGATATGGCATAATCTTATCCTGGAAATAATTCTTCTCATTTCCAAAATAATGAAATGCATCTATACTCACTATAACGTCGAAGTAATCCTGGGCAAATGGCATATCATTTGCATCGACCTTCATAGGAATAACACGGTCTGCAATTCCCCACTTTTCAAAGTCTTTAGCATTTTCAGTAGGTGATATCCATAGCTCGGCTGCAAAGACATCCGCCTTTGCTTCTTTCGCAATGAACATACTTGTTATTCCTCTACCTGCTCCCAGATCAAGAACTCGTCCGCCTTCCTTAAGTGGATACTTAGTCAACATTTCATCCAATAACTGCAGACTGTTAGGTCCCATCAGATATTCTTTACTAAAGAATTCCCTGTAATTTTCACATCTTTTATTTTTCATATTACTATTCATTTCCTTACTCATTTTGTTATCCTCCTTATTTCAAATCTTTTTCTATCGAATCGAAAGATTACCCATAGAATCTCTAAAATCAGATTGGATCAGCTTTGCAAATAAAAAGACCATGATATTCACGCAAGCGATATCATGGTCTCATTTAACTTATACTATTCTTAGATTTAGCGTGTAATATCAAGCCTTTTGTCACTTGATAATTACAAAAACCAAACCTCTCAAGACATAATAAAAACGAGGTGTCCACCTGCCGAGTATAATCTCAGCATCCATAATATTAAGCGTAGCAAAAATAGATCAGTGGCTTTCGCCACTAACCTGAAGGTAAATCTCGACTCACTTAATCGAATTAAACCTTGCATATTAAGTTGCAATGGTTACATAACCACGCTTAACATAAATTGTCCTCGTTTAAAAATATTCTACGTAGCTCTATCTGCTACCTGAGCATAAACTATCATAACTCTATTCATCCTGTCAATATATTTATAATATAACTTCATTTTTTCTAGGTTTCTTGGAAGGTTTACTCAGCATAAGAATCATAAATATCACCGCTGGTATCGGTAAGATGATCATATTAATCCCTGCTAAAACACATGCTGTTAAAGTACTTCCAGCCATAAAAAGTGTGAAGTATGCTCCGTATAAGTTAAAGAGCATATGAAGCACCATACAAGGCCACAGCTTTCCAGTCTTTATCCTTACATAAGCCCATACAACACCTAGAACAAAAGTGCCGAACATCTGTGGAACTCCCTGGGAATATGCATGAGGCAGTCCAAAGAAAGCAGCTGATATAAAGATAGCTGGTACTTCACCTAGAACCAATAATTTATCCAGCGCCAGCTTCCTGAAAAGCACTTCTTCCATTATAGGATTAAAAATCAGTAACAATACTATATAGAAAACAGCGTGCTCTCCAAAGATTTCTTCACTACTCATTCCACCAAAAGGAAGTCCCAGTATCTTCAGAATCATATTCCCGATCATAATAACTGGCATACTGATTCCCATCTGAATAAGGAGTGCTTTGATGAGTAGTCCTGGAGTTATACTTAGTTGTGGATTACTACTATCTCTTTCCACTGGCATGCCACGTAATATCAGATATGAAGCACCAAGACCCAATGTATAAGGAACCACCATCCTGCTTAGTATCATACGTATACTATCTGACGCGTGTCCCTCTAATAACGGATCAATAAATATCCCGTAGCATTTATAGATAACAAACCAGGCAACTAAAGCCACAAAAACTCTAAGTACTGTTAATATATTATTCTTCTTCATCCCATGAATGCTCCTTTTGAAAACTCTCCAGAGCATCATTCATAAGATCTGTCTTTGCTTTCTCAATAATATATCCGACCAACTGTCTTACCGTAAAGGTCACAAGGAATATCACTGCATAAACTAGTACAAGATACGGTCTAGCCATTATCTCCTGCATTCCCACAATACTCATTGCCATAATAAGAGTTACAATGAGGTACAGCGGCAGAAAGATTATATTCTTTACAAAGAATGGTTTACTCTTTGCCCACTGGGTATCATCTATCATAATTCTGAAAAATGTTATTCCACCAAGTATAAAGAAAGTCAGCCATATCTTCACCAGTTCCATCCCCTCAACGCTGAAGCTAGTAACTGTGCAAAAGACACCTATGAATAAAATGCTCATTGAAAAACATACTGCAACTATTGAAAATGCCTTTGCAAGGGCAGCCCTAACTTGTATAGCTCTCTTCATGTCCATAACTTAAGCCTCCTTCATTCCAATTCCACGTTTGAAATCACTCACATAGTTCCTGGATACAATCACCCATTCCCCATTTCTTAGAAGCAGCTTCAGTCTTCTTCCATCCTCTGGAGAAACCTTCTTCACCGCTTTTAGATTAACAACCAACGCCTTGGAAATTCGAACAAAATGTCTCTCCACCAGTTCATCTTCGAGATCATACAGTGTCCGCCTTACTCTGTAATAGTCTGACGTAGTGTAAGCGAATACATTTCGGTCTACAGCTTCGAAGTACAGGACCTTAGAGATAGTAACCGGTATTTTATCCCCATTTTCCTTTTCCCCCATCAGGGTTTCTTCAAGGCTTTTGATAGAATCTATGATTCCCTCAACCTCAGCGTCACGTTCTCTGCATCTGATCTCAACCTCGGTCTCTGTGAGACTTAATTTGTCCTTTACAAATATTTTCAATACTTGCTCCTCAACCTGTGCAAGACATCATCTGTCCTGACACATTTTCTTTATACTTTAGTTTTAGTTTCTGTTCAATAAATCTGGAATAAGAGGTACAAACCTCCGAATAACATGCCAAAATTATACCATAAAAAAAGCAGTTCCCGAAACGAGAACTGCTTTATAAATCTTTATACTTTGACTTTGTTTTCGGTCTACCGATTACTCTTCAGTATCCTCCCAAACATCGTCATCAGGCTCATAACCCTTCTTTGCCATATTCTTCTCAACAACCTTTACGATAAGTCCACTGAATAAGCAAAGTGCGAGGATTACCCATCCACCAATTATATTAGATGCAAGAGAATATCCATCTCCTGCTCCGTAGATACCACCTGCTCTGAAAAGTGATACCAGATTCCAGATAAAGAATCCTGTAAGTGCAATAGGTGTAAGAACCTTGATTGAGCTGATGAACCACCATTCAGGCATCTTAAAGCCCTTTGTATTGCGGTTTACTTCCTTAAGAACCTTCTTAGGATCAAAGAGCCAACCTATTGTAATAGCCTCAAGAATACCAACTAAGATAAGACTGTATGCATTACACCAGTTATCAACGATATCCAGCCAAGCAAGACCAGCACCTGTAATGAACCACAGAGAAAGGATACTTGCTATGATACAAAGAACAAGTGTTGTCTTCTTGTGTGACAGATGGAACTTGTCAGATATTGCAGTTGATACACCTTCGATAATTGAAAATGCGCTATCGATAGCAAGTGTACAAAGGCAGAAGTAGAAAACAAATGCGAATATTGCATTAGCCACACCATTGTTTGTTAAAAGTACAATAGACTGTGGATATACAATAAATGCTGTTGCGATACCAGAAGCTGTCATGTTATCAAGCTGACCTGTACCACTCATTGTTGTAAAGAGTACGATACCTGAAAGAACACTGATCGCAAAATCTGAGAATGCAATGATCATTGCATCCTTTGCAATGTTACTGTCTTCCGGAAGGAATGAACCGTAAGCAACCATGATAGCCATCATGATTGAAAGTGAATAGAATACCTGTCCTATAGCATCAATCCAGATATCAGCACTTGAAAGTGATAAATAATCAGGAACAAAAAACTTTGTAAGTCCTGCCATTGCCCCCGGCATAAGAATACCCTTTATGGCAAGAATAAGAAGGCAGATGACTGGAAGGAATACCGTAAATTTAACAACCTTACCAACAGTACCAGGACCGTTACGGATACAAGCATAAATCAGTACCCAGGCAATAACCAGACATCCAAGAACAGGAAGTGATATAGTACCATATCCTGATGTAGTTCCAGTTGTCTTGATCAGACCAGCCCATAAACCTGAAGCAGATTCACCATCACCTGTAAGACTTGCAAACTTATAACTTGCAAATGCCATCATGATAACCCATGCAAATACTACTGCATAATAAACTGAAATAACGAATGCATTTGAAACTGCAAACCAGCCAACAGGCTCAGTCTGCTTTTTTATAGCTCGAAGTGCACCTGGTACACCACGATGCATCTTACGTCCTATAGAGATCTCCATCATGAGAAATGGAATTCCGATAACAAGCATAGCAAGAAGATAAACCATCAGGAATGCTCCACCACCATGCTTTGCTGCAAGACCAGGGAAACGCCATGCATTACCTAATCCTACTGCTGATCCGATTGAAGCGAGAATAAACTGAGAGCGCGAACCCCAGCTGTCACGTTTTTCTTTACTCATACTATCCCTCTTTCTATATTTTTTTATATTGGATAAAAACAACATCTAATACTTTATCACAAATATAAAAAAATACAATCCTCTATTGATATGTCAGCAACATGAACATAACACCAAAGGAATTTATAAGGATATGTATAACTATTGGGATACATAAATTTTTTGTTTTTGAGTATAAATTCGTCATAATCAGGCTATATACAATATAGCTGCCAATATTAATAAACTGAGTTACATCGCCGCCATATACTCCTGCTTCTATGACATGCTGAAGACCAAAAAGAACTGCAGTAATGATATGAGCTACTATAATATTCTTCTTGCTAATAAGTCCAAAAGCAGTGTAACGATACAGTATCTCCTCCATTATCGGAGCTATAAAGCATGTCATAAGAACCATAAATACAGGATTTGACCTGATCATTTCAAAAACCCTTTCAGTATTTGCATCTTCAGGAGTAATACCTACAGCTTTAAATAAGTAAGGTTCAACAAAATTCTCCATTAATAGATTATCAAAAATAAAAATTAAAAGAATTCCCAAAGGAATCAACAACAGGGTTTTAGGATTATCCTTGAAGCCTTTCCCTTCTCGATATATATCCGGAATCATCATTATTACTATTACAAACATAAGTAACAAATAAAAAAGAGTTAGGATAGAATCAGCAAAAAATCTCTGGACATCACTCGCATAAATAATCAGCATAAAAATACATATACAAGTTTTCACATAAAAAACAGCGTTACGCTCTTTCATCTATAAAACCTCCATTAGATAGTTAGTATTTTTTCGCAACTAACATATCACGGTCTTCTTGAAAGGAGCATAACGCCTTCTTAAATCCATCTTAAATTATATATTCCACATTACTTGGGAAATCTCAATGTGAATATGCTGCCACCAGACTCTCCACTCTGGAACAGTATATCTCCACCATGCATCTCTGCAATTCGATTTACTATAGCAAGTCCCAGGCCACTTCCAGAAGGTTTAGGTTTTTCAGAATCCAACCTATAGAACGGTGTAAAAATACTTTCTGCTGCTTCCTGAGGAATTCCTATTCCATTATCAGCAACGACCAAATTCACCCATTCTTTTTCATTCTCAACGTTCTTATCCTTATCAACACTTATAGAGACCTTTACCTCTGTACCCTCTGGATTGTACTTCAGTGCATTCTCTAAAAGATTGTCACAGGCTCTTCTGAAGAGTTCCTTACTGAGCTTTATATTTTCCTCTGTTTCTGGAATTGAAGGACTAAGAATAAATCCAGCAGTTTCAAATCGTGAAAAATATTCAGCCAGGATCTGTCTTGTTAATTCACATACATCTGTTGGTTCGAGTGACGGCTCATATCCCGCACTCCCAAGCTTTGAATACATAAGAAGCGATTGAAGGATTTCATTAGCTCTGGCAGAATTATTTTTTATTACCTGCAGATATTCATTTCGCTTCTCCTCAGATATATCATCCTCTAAAAGCATTTCACTGTATCCCTGAACACTGGCGAGTGGTGTCTTCAGATCGTGAGAAATTTCAGAAACCAGGAGCATTCTCTTCTGCTCTTCTTCATTGCGGATCATCTCCTTTTCCTTCAGTTCTGAAGCCAGGTGAACCATGGTCTTTCCAAGATCATCCAGTTCCCTTGTCTCGCCAGCTGTTACTTCAACATCATACAGACCCTTTTCAAGGTTGCTGGCATCTTCTGCAACTTTTTCTAAAGAAGCTGTCATCTTCTTAGACGCCATTTTTGAATAAACAACTACAAATGTAATCAACGCTATCCAATATACCGAGATGATGATCAATAAAAAGCCTGCATCTATCTTAAACCCTGGTGCATCCGGATAAAGTGAAAATAAAAAGGAAAAAGTAACAGCTATAGGTTTTCTGAGTACAAGCCAATAACTATCACTGCCCTCCTTATATGCTACACCGTATTCATATTCATCAGACTTACTTATATCTATTAAATACTGTGTCCATTCAGAAAGACTAAATACTGACTTCCCTTCAGTCATATCATCGCCACCAAGAGATATTACATTTAGCTCTGAATCAACAACCATGGCGCTACCGCCATCATTTAAATACTCTGATGCATCAATATCCTGCCACGATTCCTGTAATAATTCTTCTGCGGAACTTTGCACCCGATTTGGTCGCATCGTACTTCCCTGACCTAATAAGGTCATCAACACAGGAAGAAACACAAATCCGAAGGTTGCAAGTATGACCCTCATAAATCTGTGTCTCAAATATTTTCTTGTAGTTTGAATCTTTTTATTCCCCATAGCAGTTCTGAATTATGTAAACCTGTATCCAATCCCAATCAGTGTCTCTATATGATGGTTTGACTCATCATCTATTTTTGCTCTAAGGTGTGATATATGAACCATGATCGTATTATCATCGTAGACGTATTCGTCCTGCCACACCTCCTGATAAATCTGTTTTTTCGTCAAAACCTTTCCTTTATTCTCAGCAAAATATTTTAGTAAATGATACTCCTTAGCATTTAGACTTAAGTCTTCTCCATCCTTCTTGATCACACCATTACTAAAGTCCATACGAAGATTTCCAGAAACTATAGCGGTTTCTTCTTCATCAGAAATCTTCATATGTCTTTTCTGAACCTCTATACGGGCAAGCAGTTCGCTTCTCCCCCAAGGCTTTACCAGATAATCATCTGCTCCAAGTCGAAGTCCACTAACCTTATCGATTTCATCCCCCTTTGCCGTAAGGAATATAACCGGCATGTTGGATGTTTCACGAATTTGTGCAAGTAAAGAAAAGCCATCCATCACAGGCATCATCACATCTAATATTGCCATGTCGGGTGACTCACTTCGAAAAAGCTGAAGAGCCTGCATGCCATTTTCAGCCTGAAGCACTGAATGACCAGCCCCTGTGAGCTGGTCATATAGTAGTATTCTTAAATCTTTTTCATCCTCTGCTATAAGTATCTTCAAAATTTCTTACCTCTGTTCCAGAGCCTTGTTCATTCGATCGGCCAGATTCTTATTATACTTGAGGAAACATCCCCAGATAATAAGTCCCACAACTATTACTCCTACTATTGTGCAAACACTGGCAACTGTTCCCGCCTGCTTAGGAATCCATCCAACCTGGGATGCAACAAAGAAGTAAACTGTAAAGCCGATTCCCAAGTGTATTATAGATGCTAAAAACATCGGAATATTTTCCATGCTATAAAGAAATGTTGGAACTCCGAAGCCTAGTCCTGTAAAAACACAGGCAAGCACCATCTTTGTAAATCCATAGTTATTTGTTGTGAAGGTTCCCTTCCCAATCTGATCAAAAATCACGCCAACAATTACGAAAATAAATGTACTCATCAGTATACTGATCACTGTTGATTTTACTATATCTTTAACAATCGTACTTGATTTCATAGTATTTCTCCTTATCTATAGTTCTATTAATAACGAATATTTAAATTCCCAAATACTTCTTAAGGGCTGGTACATATTTACGAGAGATATACTCTTTCTCCCCATCCTTAAGATTAAGAACCATCACTCCATTAAAATATGGTTCTACACTCTTCAGGAACTTTAGGTTGATACTAGCTGACTTTGACACCTGCATAAAATCTTTGCCTAGCATATCCAATAATTCATACATTCTCTTATTCACTCTATAAGATGTTCCATCAGATACAACATAAACCTTCTCGTTATCTACACGAATCACGCTTATTGTATCTGCCTCAAGAACGATCATACGGTCATCTACATTTCCTATGAGCCGTCCACCTGACGAACTAGCTGACATTTCAGAGATACTATTCGCCAGATCTGATATTTCATTTGTCATTTCATTTGTATGAATAACCACGTAAGGTTCCTTCACTTCTTTTGATATATTTATATCAACCTTCAAAATTTTACCTCCAAAAGATTCTTCCAGATACCATTATATAGAATGCAGCGAACAGATGCCACCACTTACTTTGTAGAAATCTTGATACCATATTCATTTACCTCCTTTGTATTTGGTAAGGCTAAGATAACAAAAAACGCCCATGTCTGTATCGACATAGGCGGTAAGTGGTAGAAACTAGACGGTAAGATGCGGTCATGCGGTCATGCATTCTCATTAATCACAAAAAATAAAGGACGCTGAGTTATCCGCGTCCTTTATTTTCACACTATTTACACTATTTGTTTCAAAAGAGAATTTATTCACTTGTTGAACTTGTATACACTTTAACATAGGTTGTAAATATAGTGTTTAAGATATCGTAAAAAAGTAATTAATATGTCGTAAAGAAATTATGAACAAGTTGTAAACGCCCTATTTGTGCGGCTTCGGCTTAGGTTTCCCCCATCATTACGCCGAATAACACATTTCCCAGCGCCACATAAAAGCATACAGATGCGAGATATTTTGTGGTTTTCTCAGTCTTACCTTTTAGTAATACCACTCCTATAACCGCTATGATCACTGCGTTAACAATAGCTGAAAGTTTATAAAACGCTGCCAACCCCATAGTGCTTCCCATGGCTCTCGCTATTGGATACGCAGCAATCATACATAGATGGCCATACCAGTTACCAAGAAATGCAAAGATATATGAAGCAACTGGAAAACTGAATTTCTTATAACATGTAACAAAAAGGAGAACACTTAAGATGAAAAATGGAATCCCATGTATACATTCTATTCGAGGGAAACTGGTAAACATCTGGTCCCCTTCGTCACTCATAACCTTAAATCCAAAGTGCCAGGAGCATTCACCCACAGATGTCCAGAGTAATGTACCACCTAATACAGCCATGGTCCAGATAACCAGCATATGACTTTCTTCTGTCTTCCATTTTTTCTCAGCAATCACAACTAAGCCTAAAGAAAGTGCAAAGTATATGAGACAGCATATCAGACGCCCAACAGTAGGATTAGTTTCCTCTCCCGCCACGTCTGTAATCTGGCATATGAGATTATTATTCAATGATTTAATAAAGTAAAAACCTCCAAATACAAAAGCTGTAGCAAAAATGATCGTAATACTTGAAAAGATCACATCTCTAAAATCTATTTTTTCTCTTATAGCTTCAGTCATTTTTGTTTCCCCCTATTAATCTATGCAATCATATAAACATTTGAGTATATCTGCTTTTTCATAACCTTTTCCTATGAACACCACCTGATTACATCTGTCACCATAGGTATCATCCCAGTCTTCCATAATATCTGGAAAGTCATTTACGATAGGTCCCAGTTCCTCTTCTGGCCAGGCTGCAACCCATTCATTTAGTTCTGTGATCGAAGCATTTCTGCCTGCCTGTTCAAACAACTGTATATGATCCCAGTCATCAGAAAACCAGATATAACCCTTAGATCTTATAAGCTCTACAGGATAGGCATCCACAAATGCATCAAACTTTTCCCTGTTAAATGGCCTTCTCTCCTCAAATACAAACGAAGATATTCCATATTCATCCACACAGGCTTTTTCATCCTCATGCTCACAATTATTAAGCGCCTTCTGAACTGCACTGTATGCCTCAACCTCTTCAAAATCAAAGTCTTCTCTGTTAAGGATCACATCCAGATCAACATCTCCATTTACACACGGGATCATCTCTGCTTCCTGCTGAATATTTCTCAGACCTGTCTTTACCTCGTCCAGTTGTTCTGCTGTTAACAGATCAGTTTTATTAAGGATCATAAGGTTACAAAACTCTATCTGATCCATAATCAGGTTGATAACATCTCCCTCGTCTGAATCTTCATCAGACACAAGACTATGAAGGAATTCTCTATATATTCTGTCTACATCAACGACTGAAACTACTGATTTAAGATATACCCTGGTATCTTCTGTCATTTCCTGATAGTTAATAAATGCACCTGCAATAGATGAAGGCTCGCTAATACCCGATGCTTCAACAAAGATAGCCTCAACACTTCTATCAGCTGAAAGTCGCTCGATCTCATTTATAAATGCATCTCGAAGGGTACAGCATATACATCCGTTCTGCATTTCAACCATCTCAACCTGAGCTACCTGATTACCTGTTTTATTCAGTATGGACGCATCGATATTAATGCTTCCCATATCATTTACTATCAGAGCAATCTTTCTCTTTTCCTGTTTCAGTATGTTTTGCATCAATGTTGTTTTTCCTGATCCAAGATATCCGGTAATAACAACTATAGGCACTTCTTTCTTTGACATAATCTAATTCTCCTTCATATTCAATTTGCAACTCAGTTGCATATTATACATATAGGGGTTTGGCATGTCAAGACTTTTGCAACACATTTGCATTTTTTATCAAGCAATAAAAAAAGCATTCGCCTTTCACTTAGCGAATGCTTCTACTTTTTTCTTTTCGATTGTTTTTCCTTGCAGTTATTACATTTGCATATCAAGACTGTTTTTCCGTAGTCTACATCTATGCCGTATTCGGATTTCATCTTTTCTGCCGCTTCTTCAAGGACTTCATTATCAATATGGAATATCTTTCCACAGCCAGAACACTGAGCATGCATATGCTCGTGACAGGAACCATGTCCCTCCGAATACTGATAACAGGTTGCATTTAAGTCTGCCTCTTTATATTTTACTAGGGTACCCTCTTTACATAGACGTTCAAGATTACGATATATGGTGGAGCGATCAAGATTGTCACCCTCCTCATTTATGGCATTGTATATGTCACGGGCAGTAAACCTGGTGTCTGCATTTTTTTTCAGATATTCAATTATTGCATTTCTGTGTTTTGTCTTATACTCGCCCTTCATATCTATCCTTTATGATTAACCATGCTTTTTTAGCTTTAGAATAATCTCAAATGTATTCTCCTCCTGAGCTGCAGAGATGGTACCTCCCATTC
>R24__coassemble_971_pt1 | contig 16948 bp, 12 predicted proteins | sample R24__metabat2_high_PE_052 | metagenome-assembled genome bin R24 | reverse complement strand
AGAGAATACAGCGGCAAGACTGCCTGACAAAATGGCGGTCACTGATGGCGAGGAGTCCTGCACTTTTAAGGAACTTCGCAGTGTTAGTGCGCGCATTGGAACTGTTCTTTCTGAGTACGTTTCAAAGGGACGTCCGGTTGGAGTTCTGATGAAGAAGAGTACAAAGACTCTGCAGATATTCCTGGGCACAGTTTATGCAGGCGGCTTCTACTGTCTGCTGGATCCGGATTTTCCATTTGCCCGTCACAAGAGTCAGCTGGAAACTTTGGAACCGGATGTTATAATCACTGAGAGCGAAAGCCTTGGTAGATTAAATGAACTTGAATACAAGGGAAATGTCATCGTAACGGATGAGCTTTTCGAGAGAGCTGGTGCTGCCGACGAGATGGTGTTGGACGATAACATTTTACCTGATGCACCTCTTTATTGTAACTTTACCTCGGGCTCCACAGGAGTACCTAAGGGAGTGCTGGTGGGACATGCATCAGTTATCAGTTTTATTGATACCTTCACTGAACTTTTTGGCATTTCAGAAAATGATGTGATAGGAAACCAGGCGCCATTTGACTTCGACGTTTCGGTTAAGGATATATATAGTAGCCTTAAGGTTGGCGCCACCATGGTGATAATCCCGACAGCGTATTTCAGACTTCCAAATAATGTTATGGATATGCTGGAGAAGTATGAGGTGACAACGCTCACCTGGGCTGTGTCGGCGCTGGTTCTTCTGAACAGACTGCATGAATTTATGTATAAGGTTCCACCGAAGATAAATAAGGTTCTTTTCAGTGGAGAGGAAATGCCATCGAAGCATCTGCACGATTGGATGGAGCAGTATCCGGATGCAGAGTTCGTTAATCTTTATGGACCAACTGAGATAACATGTAACTGCTCTTATTATAGAATTGACAGGGCGGATGTTCCTGAAAAGCTTCCAGTGGGAAATGTGTTCCCTGGAAAAGAGATTTATCTGCTGGATGATGAGGGACATATTATTCCTGAATCTAATGAAGAGACGGTTGGAGAAATCTGTGTAGGTGGTCCGGAACTTGCACTGGGATATTATAATAATGAAGAGGCAACGGCTAAGGTTTTTGTAGAGCTCGGAGAGGGTGGTCGGGTTTATAAAACAGGTGACCTCGGATACCGAAAAGGCGGGCTGCTCCATTTTGCTGGAAGAAGAGATTTCCAGATCAAGCATAATGGACACAGAATAGAGCTTGAGGAAATCGAGAGAGCAATGAACAGTCTGGACGGAATTGGTCAGGCCTGCTGCCTATATGATGCGGAGAAGTATAGGATCGTGGCATTTTATGCTGGAGATTCATCTGACAGTGATGGCTCGAGCGGTGTGCCGGACAGGAAACAAATTGTTGCAGGGCTGAAGGAGAAGCTTCCAAGCTATATGCTGCCTAATGTATATAAATGTTTAGAGGAACTTCCTCTCAGTAAAAATGGTAAGATAGATAGAAATAGTCTTCGAGAGAAATTATGAATGATCATGAACTTATAAAAGAATATGGAACGCCGTTCTATCTCTTTGATACGCTTCAGTTAAAGAAGAGAATTGAAATGATAAAGGAACATCAGGCGGGTATTGGTCTTTGCTATGCAATGAAGGCTGGACCATATCTTACAAAGTATGCAGCAAAGTATGTGGATAGACTTGAGGTCTGTTCTCCTGGAGAATATGAGATATGTGTTCGTGATGGTATAGCACCTGAAAAGATTCTAGTTTCTGGTGTAAATAAAACAGGAGTTAGTATTAAAAGAATACTAAGTCTTGGCGGCACGGCTGGATTCTTTTCCATAGAATCACCTGAACAACTGGATGTACTTGAAGAAGCGGCAAGGGAGTTCTTGGATTCGGATGCGTCTTTCACTGGAGCACTTAGATGTTATATAAGACTTTCTTCTGGAAACCAGTTTGGCGTTGATAAGAAGACTTTTGAAGAACTTTGTGAAAAGGTGATCGATTCTGAAGTTCTTGAACTTGTTGGAATTCATTATTTTTCAGGAACTCAGAAGAGCCTTAAGAAGATTGAAAAGGAACTTACTGAACTTGCTGAGTTTGGTGAAGAACTGAATGAGAAGTTTGGTGAGAGACTGGGTGATAGTACTAAAAAGAAACTATCTCTTGAATATGGCCCAGGACTTGGAATAGATTATTACAGAACTGATGATAGTACGCTCGGTGAAGAAGATCTTCCTGGGTATAATGAGTCTTACGTCGAAGAACTGATGGAGCTTGTGGAGAATACAGGGCTTCGAAAAGTTTTCGGGGAGATGACATTTGAATATGGCAGATATATTGCGGCAACCTGTGGCAGGTATTTTACTAGTACAGTTGATGTGAAGAAGACTGATGATACGAACTTTGCGATTCTGGACGGGGGCTTACACCAGATCACTTATTACGGAAGTATGGCCGGAATGAAGGTTCCATATATTGATCTGATTCCTCGTAATGATAAGGTGGTTGCATCGGACGAGAGTGAATCCGATATGAATGAGGACTATGTTCTTGCTGGATCGCTCTGTTCGGTAAATGACATATTAGTAAGGCGTATTGCTCTGCCGACTCTTGACATTGGTGATACTCTATGCTTCAATCTAGCTGGTGCTTATTGTGCCACAGAGGGAATATCGCTGTTCCTAAGTCGGGATCTTCCTGCAATTGTTATTCGTGACGAGGACGGGGCGGAGACGCTGATTCGAGACCATATAGAAATTAATACATTTAACGGAGGCTATAATGGATAGGATTATAGAAATATTAGAAGAGATCATACCTGGCGAGGATGTAGAAACCTGCGACACACTTGTTGACGATGAGATACTTGATTCGTTTGCAATCATTTCACTTGTCGCTGCGCTGGAGGAGGAGTACGACATCACAATCTCACCAGCTGAGCTTGTGCCTGAGAATTTCAACTCAGCCGAGGCGCTGTGGGAGATGGTTGAGAGACTTTCTGAGTAATTAATAGGCCGTTTATTCATGCTGGATAAATGGCCTCTTTTTGTATAATGCCGTGATTTTGAATGACATAGAGTGAATCTTCGTATAAATGAGAGGTTAGGGGTGTATGAAAAGAGTTCTGATCGTTGAGGATGACAGAGAGATACGTGGTCTCCTAAAGGATTTTCTTGAAGAAAACAAATATGAGGTCAGCGAGGCAAAGGATGGAAATGTAGCCTCGGAACTTATAAATAATGAGAAGTACGATATCATCCTGATGGACATGATGCTTCCTTTTAAGTCGGGTGATATTCTTATACAAGAACTTCGTGAGTTGAAGGATACGGCAAAGAACAGCACGCCGGTTATTGTTCTTTCTGCAAAGACTATGAAAGACACCCGTCTCGAGGTGCTTCGAATGGGTGCGGATGATTACATCATAAAACCATTTGATCTTGATGAGGTGCTGGTTAGGATCGAGGTGGTGCTTCGAAGGAGTGAGGCGGAGGCGGCGAACGCTTCTGGTTCAGGTGCTGGAGAGTCGTCCCAAACTCTTACATATGGCGACATTGAAATGAATCTGGAGTACCACTCTGTTACATATAAGGGTGAGCCTGTTAAGCTGACTTTAAAGGAAATGCTGCTTCTCCAGTTATTCCTGGAAAATCCGAAGAAGACATTTACCAAGGCGAATCTTTATGAGGCTGTCTGGGAGGATACTTACTATTACGAGGATAACACCATAAATGTGCACATGAGTAATCTTCGAAGCAAGCTGAAGAAGGCGACTGGCCGTGAGTTTATCGAGACTGTTTGGGGTATCGGTTATAAGCTTGGGGTCGAAGCTTAGTTGGAGAATTGTGGTGTGATTTGTTGGGTGGTTTTAAATTATGCAAGAGGTTTTGGTAATAGTTCTTTTTATCGTGATCATTATTCTTCTGGGACTTTTGATAATCTTAAAGAAGAACATTAGGGACGTAAAAAAAGAACTGAAAAAAACTATAGATGAGGATTACAATCGTCAGTTGAGAGTGACACTTCTCGATAAAGATGTGGAGGCTCTGGCGACTGAAATCAATCGTAATCTGGAATATCAGAAGTCACTTAAGCTGGAAACTGAGAATTCTCGTCGTCAACTGGAACAGTCTATCTCGGATATTGCCCATGATCTCAGAACACCTCTTACAGTTGTGAAGGGTAACCTCCAAATGTTAGAGTCAGAGGATCTTTCTCCGAAGGGACGTGAGTACCTTGGCATCAGCCGTCGTAAGGCTGAGAGTCTTAAAGGCATGGTGGATGAATTCTTCGAGCTGTCGGTTCTGGAAAGTGATAGCAAGCCAGTGGAAATGGAAAAGGTTGATATTACAGCTTTCCTCACTGAGTTTGTGGTGGAGAATGAGACGCTGATTCGCTCTCATAATCTGGCGCCGGAGATAACATTTCCCGAGAAATCTATCTTTGTGCAGGCAAACCGAGCTATTCTATCCCGAGTGTTCAGCAACCTGATGGGTAACATTCTGAAGTACGCAAAAGAAGGCTTTGAGCTGGGAATTTACGAAGAAACATTAAGTGATTCTGGAAAGAATGAAAAGAAAGTTTGTAGGATAAGGGTTGGAAACAACGTTGATGATCCTAGCGCCATCGATATCGACCATATCTTTGACAGAACCTACAGGGCGGATAAGGCCAGAAGTGATGGCAGTGCGGGACTTGGATTATATATCGCGAGACTCTTGACGACAAAACAAAAAGGAAGCATAACGGCGTGCCTCGAGAACGGCAAGCTATACTTCGACATAATACTGAATAAATGCTAAACAAATACTAAAAGCGAACATTTCTGGAAAATCAGAAAAATGTTCGCTTTTTTTGTTGAAATATAGAATGGAAAAATTTTTTTTGAAAAAACTCTTGACATATTATCAAAATGATAATAAGATATGACCAACAAAGAGATATAATCAAAATGATAATAAGAGACAAGAGAGAAACTTATTAAGGAAAGCACTTTAGTCGGAAGGAGGAATGAATATGGATAATATGTTTAATGGTATTTTTGGAAAGATTGCACCGGGTATGTGCAGGGTAACAATGAATGGTGATCTGGCGATCAAAACTTCGAATGGATATAAGTCTTACGAGGTAACGTCAGGGCGTCTTACAAACTGTAACAACTTTGTTTTCAATATCGGCGAGGAGTTCTGCTTCGTAGTTCCTACGAATAAAGTGAAGAAGGGCGATATCATTTTAGCAAATGGAAAGCCCCGCTGTGTCGTCGAAGCAAACAAGGACAGGATCACAGTGATCAACTATGAGGATTCAACTATAGAACAACTCCTGCCGGAGAGACACATCTTTATGGGTAATACTTACTTCTACGGAAAGATCGTTTCAATGTTTGGTAACAATCTGAAGAAGGGTAAGGGTCCTGGCAACATCATGAAGTACCTGATGCTGAGTGAGATGCTGAAGGGCAATGGAAATGGCAACGGTAAGAGCGGTGGCTTCGGCGAAGGAATGGGAGGCATTCTTCCATTTATGCTACTAGGTAAAAATATGGACGGCATGTTTGATGGCATGTTCGACTTCGATGAGCCAGACGATGAACCAGACGATGAAGCTGATGAAGAATGAGTCGATTCGGCCCTCTCGCCAAGTGACTCATTAGATAAAAGAAAGGAGAAAAAATATGGGAAGCGGAGTATGGAGAGATGATACATTTAGAAATTATTCAAGAAAGGCAGGCAGAAGCGTAGATTCAAGGGGACGCCTGACTGGCAATATGAGCAATCAGCAGATGTTTACTGCAAGGGAGCTTGATCCGATGCTGGATCCAAGGGATGCATTCAGGGAGTGCTGCGATTCAGAGGAGCATCCTAACACAGTTCCTGTAATCCTGGCACTGGACGTAACAGGATCTATGGGGCAGGCTGCCGTAGAGGTAGCTAAGCAGTTAAATGTTATCATGACTAATCTTTATGAGAAGGTAACTGATGTAGAGTTTATGATCATGGGTATAGGCGACTTTGCTTACGACAGATGCCCACTTCAGGTATCACAATTTGAATCTGACATTAGAATCGCGGAGCAGCTGGATAAGATATTCTTCGAATTCGGCGGCGGCGGAAACTCTTATGAATCTTACACAGCTGCATGGTATTTCGGAGTGAATCATGTAAGACTGGATGCGTGGAGACGAGGCAAGAAGGGACTTATTATCACAATGGGTGATGAAGGAATTAATCCTTATCTTCCAGCAAATGCACTCACTAACTATATCGGCAGACCTGTAAATCAGGACGTGAACACAGAAGCACTCTACAACCAGACTTTGGAAAAGTATGATGTGTATCACCTGTTTGTAAATCACAGATTTGGAGTGAATAATTCTTACATCAAAACTTGGGAAAACTTCATGGATAAGGAACACTTCAAGGTGGTAAAGATGGATAGGATTTCTGATACCATCGTTGATATCGTGAAGAGACACGCAGGGAAAGATGCTTTAGTTAAGGCAAAGGCCGAACTTCCAATGGCTGCTGGAATCTCATGGTAAGCAGTGAATAAGTCAGTTATGTAATAAATGTTTATAAGTAATGAAGGAGAAAGGAGGAAAAGTATGAAGGACGTGAAGATCGTTATTGGCGCCAGCTTTGGTGACGAAGGCAAGGGTCTCATGACTGACTACTTCGCTGGTGACGCTGCGATGCGCGGGGAGACAACACTTGTTGTGTGCAGTAACGGCGGCGCTCAGCGAGGTCATACAGTTAAAGCCAAATGCAATGCCACGGGGCAGGACACCGAAGTAAGACATGTGTTCCACCATTTTGGATCTGGTACTTACGCGGGTGCTGATACATACCTTCCATACTTTTTCATCCTTAATCCTATGCTTTTTGTGAAGGAGTATTTTGAGATAGAGGAGGAGTATGGAGGACTGCCCCAGGTGTTCGTACATTCAGAATGTTTCGTTTCAACCCCATTTGACATGATCCTTAATCAGATGTTGGAGGAGCATAGAGGAAATGGAAGACACGGAAGCTGTGGTATGGGCATCTGGGAAACTCTGGTACGGAGTGGAATCAATTATGGCACTCTTATGGGTATGACAGATGATGAGATACGAAAGTATCTTGGCACAGATTGCAGGCAGTATTTGTGGAAGCGTTTGAAGGAGAAAGGAGTTGAGGATTACCGCCCGGAGTGGCGTGAAATCATAGAGGATGATGGACTTATCGAGCACTATATCGAAGATCTTCGTTTCATGCAAAATTATTGCGAGGTCGCAGATGTTAATATATTTGACAGATACGACAGAGTGATCTTTGAAGGTGGACAGGGGCTTCTCCTGGATAGGTGCAGAAAGGAGTATGGCAACAACACGACTCCAAGTAACACTGGTATAAGAAATCCGTACCAGCTACTGAAAGAATATAATTTGCTGAAAAATAATCAGTTACAGAAAGTATATGGAACTGATAATGATTCGTTAGAAAAGATTTCAGTAGAGGTGTGCTACGTATCCCGTACCTATCTTACTCGACATGGCGCTGGCAGGTTCGATGAAGAGTGCGATAAGGCTGACATCAATCCTAACATGGTGGATCTTACCAATGTGCCAAATCCTCATCAGGGAACTATAAGATACGGTAAACTTAGTAGCGAATCACTACTAAGACGGATAAAAGAAGACTTCGACAGTGCATCGCTGCCGGTGACATTTGAACCCCGAAAAACACTTGCGGTCACTCATATTAATGAATATATGTCAGATATCGTGAAGGAGGCTGACTACATATCTGGCGGAGAAACAAGAGAGAGCGTCGAGAAAAGAGAAAAGCAGATTGCAACTAAAGTTGACGCTACTTATTATCTAAATTATAATATGTCATAAGTGTCATAAATCAACAAACGTTCTTGCTTGCAAGAAAAGGTTGTTGATTTTATGACACGTCAAAACACGAGGAATGAGCAGTTTTCGAAGAAAACTTGCGGTTTCCGAGTGTTTTAGGATTGCGAGAGTTTCGTAAGAAACGGAGCAATCCGTATGACATAAGAAACATAAGTGTCATAGGTCATTCGGGGGATTAGAAATGAGTGAATGGTTAAAAGAATTAGCGGATAATAATAAGTTTTGGGCTCAGGGAGTGGAGACTCTTCCTGAGCCTATAGCATGTACATACGATCGCCTTCAGGAAATGGCACAGCAGGGTAATGTGTACGGCTGCCTGCTCCAGCTCAAGGATGCTTATGAGATCGCTATGAAGATTCCTGTTCTTTCCGCACTTATTTTTCTTGATTCAGAGTATGAGGACAGTCTGGTTAAGGAACGCAAGATTTCTGAAAGACTGATCCTTACACCTCTTGCAATAGGTGGATGGTATGAGCTGGCTCTTTCGATACTTAAGGCAGATAAGCGAAACCATTTTGAACTTGCAGGATCTATAAAGAAGATTCTTGAGAAGACCAAGGATCTTTATAACAAGAGGGTTTCTTCGGAATACTCCAATATTTCCAACTGGCGAAATGAGACTATCGGCCATGGTATGCTTCGATGTGAGGATAGCGGAAATTATCAGGAGGAGTATGAGAATCTTCTTGCAAATCTAAAAGAATATCTGAGCGATGTGTCTGAGTTTTATAAGAGTATTTCTTATATAGTCAATGACCAGAATGCAACGCTTATAGTTGATGACTACGAGATAGAAATTAACAGATTTGTATTTCGTGGTTTCTTTCTGGATTCCTTTTATTATAGAAAAAAGAATATCAAGTATGCGGATTACGTGAGCGGTAAGTACCAGACCGGAAATCTGGAGCCTTTCCGTCCTTATATTGATGAGCTGGGCGAAGCCGCATTTGAAAGGAGTGTTAAGGCCGACTTTGTGAAGAAGTCGGAGGATAATCTTTATAGTTATCTGAATACTCCTGAAAAGTATGTTGTCTCTGAGGGACTCAAGGAAAAGGTGAGCAGATTTCTTGAGGACCGTGATAGGGGCGTTCTTACTGTGTGCATGGAACGTGGTATGGGAAAGACTGCGTTTGCTAACTCTATTGCAGGATTTTATGAGTATGATGGAGTTGGTTTTATTGATGATGCTATCGTTCACACCTACAGCATTGCGGCGGCAAATCTCAGGGGCGCAAATGATTTCTTTGGCAATCTGAACTTCGTATTTGCAAATGTTGGGGACGATACATTTAGATCCTCATCAAAGAGACTGCCTGAGATTTCTCTTGATGACGCGTGTCCTGCCGAGACTATGGCAAACTTCCTTAATACCTACAGGGAAATCTATGAGGATGAGTTCGATGTTGCAAGACTGGTGCTTGTGATCGATGGTCTTGACGAAATGACAGACAGCACTAGGAAACTACGTGACTGGCTGATATGTGGCGATTCGACTGAACTTCTGGATGAGGGGGTATACATTATTTACACCACTCGTTTTCCAGAAGAATTATCTTCAAAGTCAAATGCTATCTTAGCTGAAAACCTTATCGAAGAATCGGACGAGTGCATCGAAATCCACCGCACTGATGCAGTAAATATAGAAGTGTTGATGGATTACCTGAGTAGCAGAAAGAAGAGCATGGGTCTCTCTGAAGAAGAAAGATACGCTCTTATTGAAAAGGCTGATCATAGATTTTTGTATCTTAAAATATTTGCTGAGGTAGGGGCAGAAGCTTTTGGAGAAGAACTCAGCGGAAAGACAGTTATCGCTGAATATCTGAGGAGGCTTTTCGAAAACTATGACATGACCAATGAGAATATCGCCTTGGAATTCCTTACAACTCTTTCTGCATTTGAAAAGATTAGTCTTGAAGACTATTTTGATTTTATAAGTTTGGACGATATGACTTATCGTTATATTGGAGTGCTTAATGATCTTTCACCTTTGCTTTCCATTTATGGCGAGGAATCAGGCCGCGTGTATAGCTTCGCTAATGAAGAGTATAGAGAATATATCTGGAATGAATATCCGGACTACATTGAAGGTTTGTTTGAAAGAATTCAGGAGAGCTTCTCTGAAATGGCCACGGAGCAGGTAACTCATTCATTGGGTGATCCAAATCATGACTCTAGAGGTCTTGTAATGTACATGCGGATGCTGCCAGTTATCCTTCGTATTAGAAATACATTTGATATGCCTTATAGCCCAGATTTTATTCAAGAACTTTCTGTCTTCGATGGTGATTGGCACAGGTGGGAAGAGTTTTGGAGTAAGAGACTTCAAAAAATGTATGACGAATATAGTAGGAATGTTTGTCAGATTTTTTATTCACTTAAAGAATCTGAAGTGGAAGAGTGCCATTTTGGTTATTCGTATGTTGCTTTTGGAAACTATTCAAGACTTTATGATATGTTTAGGTTTGATCCAGAAGCGTTTGCGGCGTTGGTTGAAAGGGTCTTGGATAGTAGCGAAAAGGCCTTCAAATGGTGGTACCTGTTCTTTATGCAAAAGGATGAGTGCCTTGTTGATCCAGAGTTTACTGAGAAATACCTTGATATAATGGATAGAATCTTTTCTCGTGCCGATAAGGATAATACTCTTGGAAAATTCGCAATATACCTTAGACCTTCGTCTGGTGGAGAAACGGTAAATGAATTTAATCGATATTTACTTACTTATAGTAAGACTCTTGAGATTGTTATTACCCATGAGTTAGCTCATGATGACATGGAGATAGCGCTGACATATCTCGCTGCTGCATATGCATTAATTGAATACTATGGTGAGAGTGATATAGAAACAGAATTCTATGATAAGGATAATCTTCCGGAAGAGGCAAAGGCATACAGGCTCTTTCAAAAAATGATAGATGAAGGGTATGAACCTCGTATCAATTATATGGAGACTGAAGTAAAGAGGGGGTTATCCGACTATGAGATTGTAGCGAGAAAGTCATTTGGATGCACCAATTACGGCATTAAACTGCAGCGAATGGCTGAACTATATGAAAAGATGGGTGATTTCCTGGAGGAGGCTATATCCGAGAAGGATTTTAGTTTTATTCAGGATAAAGAAGCGCTTGCTTCATTTGCGAAGAATGCTGCGGAAATGTTTATGGATGGATCTGATATCGCGTCAAATGAAGATTTCAGAGATGCTGGCATGAATCTTACCATAAGGCTATTGCAGTTTATGGTTCAGGGTATATACGAAGGAGTTCTTGATGTTGAGGATTTCGACCTTCCTATTGAACCAATTTACATACTCACATTTTTTGAAAATATTGATGATTATTACAGCGATGTGCCGGACTACTCTCCAGATTTTTTACTTGATTGGCTAGGCGTTATTGATGATGCAGGTGAATGTGAGTCACCCCTTTATTATCTTATGTGTTATCAGGCGGGAAATGAATTTGGTATATATGATCTTGTGGAAAAGGGACTGTTTAATTATTTCTCGAAATTAGTATTTAGAGAAATGACCAGAACTCCGATACCAGATGATGCCCCTGATGATATAGAGGGACGTGTGCTGATTGGTGTTCATACGATTGCTTATTTTAAAGAATTAGTGAGGATTGGAGAAACTGATAAGGCGAAAAAACTTTTCACGGAGATGATCAAGGGCTCGTCATGGTTTGAGTCGTATAAGGTGGAAAGAAGTGGATATGAGTCCACATCAATGTTTACCCTGCTGAATAATATGGTCATGTTATATGATACCGCGTATCGATTAGAATATCCTGACTGGGAAGTTGCTCGTCAGGAGGCTGTAAGACTGCTTTATTGTATAGTGGATTATTTCTTCGTCAATCTAGAGGGATATAATAATTTCTTTGGAACTCTGGAGCATGAAAGTGTAATACGTAATTTGAAGAGAATTGCGAATTTGTCAGAACTTTTTGTCCCGGAAATAGAAAAGGCTTTAGAAAAAATCAGATTCGCTATTGAAGTGGCTCGTCCAAATCTGGATGAGGACATGCAGGATGAATTAACTAAGCTTCAAGAAATGTGCCACAAGGAGATATAGATAATGTATAGAATGTCAAAGGAAGAGAAAGAGTTTCTTAAGTCATACGATATGTCGAAGTATGACCGACCATCTTTAACTGCGGATATTGCAGTATTTGCAATTCTTCAAACTAAGGAGAGTGATGAGTATAGAAAGGATCCTGAGCGTAAGCTTGGAATTCTTCTGATTAACAGAAAGGACTATCCGTATAAAAACTGCTGGGCGCTTCCAGGTGGTTTCAGCAACAAGAAGGAGGATCTTCATGACACAGCCCTTCGTGAGCTGAGGGAGGAGACGGGGATTGATAATGCCTACATCACATCCTTCGGTGTATTCAGCGAGCCGGGACGTGACCCTAGAGGCTGGATAGTTTCCCAGGCATTTCTCGCTCTCGTGGATAGAGCGGAGACTCGCGTAAAGGCTGGTTCCGACGCAGGGGATGCAGCATGGTTCTCCATCGATATAACTCGAACAGAACTGAAGAAGCATGTGCTGAAAACCAAAGCTGAGATCAAAACCAAGTACGAAATCCGACTTGAACAGACTGATGTGGATTCATTAAACTCAAGTCAATCACAGTCAAATGGCGTCGTCATCAGCGCGATTGTCGAAGAGACTCGTGTCTTTGACAACCACCACGAATCCATTTCCTACGAGATACTGGACAGTGGAAGCCTTGCATTTGACCATGCGGAGATAATCGTTCGAGCCTTCAAGTCTCTTCATAAAGAAGCAGATGATGAAGGGCAAATAATCTTCGACCTCATGCCGGAAAAGTTCACACTCTACAGCCTTCAGGAGGCCTATGAGATAGTGCTGGGTGAGAAGCTGACAACTCCAAACTTCCGTCGTAAGATTGCTCCATATGTAATCGAAACAACCGATATAATCACCGGTGCTGGACATCGTCCGGCAAAACTTTTCAAACGCAATCTGGATGCATTCTACGAATGAGTCAAAAGGGGATAAACATGGAAAAATGGTATGAATATCTATACTACACTGAGAATGTAGCGGTGAACATCGAGCGTGTGGAGAAGGTGGAGGATATCACTGGTCGTGAAACTCTGCAGTATGTTCTGCGCACACTGAGTATTCTCGACAAGATAATTCTTCGAGATGGAATTACTGATTCTACAAATATAGTTCGCACGGTGCTTCAGTGGTCTGAGGTTGCCAAGGGCGGAACTGCAAAGGACCGCGCCGAGTGGCTGGAGGCAGGCCTTCCTCTTGACATCCACAACATAGCATCCGCTGAGATATACAGAGGCTTCTATCCAGATGATAATGTGGGTTACATTCTGATCAAAACTCACGGAATGATTGGTCAGTGCCTCAGAGGCGAGGTGCCAGTATCCTGCAACAACGAGGTTCTGGAGCTCTTGCCTTTCCTGGGCGAAAAGCGCCTGAAGGACATTCTCTATATTTTGAACGAGTGTATCATTGCTGCCGTAAGCGAAGAACTTTGGAACAAAGTAGGGGATGCTACCAAGAATCTTATCAATCAGATAATCTCTAGAACAAGTAAGGAAATGGAATCTCCAGCGCGCGTATGCAAGCTTCTTCCAAAACTTGGAGCCCCATCCGCCGCGCTCATCAAAATTTTCGAAGAGAAGTATTTCCCAAAGTATGAGTTGTGGTACTTTGAGGCTGCACTTTCAGATTTTAATAGTGAGCAGCTGGTTGTGATACTGACTCGCCTAGATGAGTTTATTTCTAGAATAAAAGTTACAGATGAATCAGAAGATATCTGTTACATCTCCTTCAAGCCTTTGGCCGACAGTCTTTATTACGACTACGAAGGCAAGAAGCATATAAATGTTTATAAGAAGAGAATTATTGAAAAGTATCTTCGCGATGCAAGTACTGAAAATGTGAATCTCGACGCTAAAGTGGTTGGCGGTGCACTTCTTGTGGATTTCAAATTCTCTAAGGTGTGTGAGAAGCTGATTGAGTTCTGCGTGGAAGCAGAGCGAAGTGGGTTGCTTACATTTGAAAAGAGCATCACTGTACTTTACGACATGTTCGGCTTCAGACGCGATGAGTTCGACCGCCTCAACAACGAGGATAAGTATCTCAGCACAATGAACGATGCGGACAGCTCAACCAAGTACACAACTCTTGACTACGTGAAGGGCGATAGTGTTGTGGACGTGGGCTCGGGCGGCGGCGTGCTCCTTGATAAGCTGGAGGAAAAGTATCCTGATAAGAAAGTTATCGGTACGGATATATCCACAAATGTTATCGAAGTCCTGAACAAAAAGAAGAGGGACGAGAACCACAAGTGGACAGTTGTTCGACACAACTTCGTGGATTCTCCATTTGCCATTGATGACGAGAATACTAACCTTGAAAAGGTAGATACAGTCATATTCTCTTCAATCCTGCATGAGATATTCTCATACACAGAAACTCCTGAGGGTCGCTTCAATATAGAGACTGTAAAGAAGTCGCTGAAGAATGCGTATGATTCACTGAAGCCAGGTGGACGAATCATCATCCGTGACGGAGTGAAGACACCAATTAATGACGATATCTTAACAGTAACATTTAAAGATAAGACAGGACTTGATTTCTTCAAGAACTATCTTCAGGATTTCGAAGGCCTCACAGATATAGAAGATAAGCGTATCGTAGTAGATGAAGGTAATCTTAAGGTGAGTGGCTGTACCAACTACATCCGTGAGTTCCTCTATACATATACCTGGGGACAGGAGTCCTACAGCCATGAGGTGCAGGAACAGTTTGGTTATTTCACGATCGCGGATTTTAGGGAGTTCCTTGAAGGTCTTGGTGCAAAGATAATCCGTGCAGATTCATTTCTCGAGCCAGGCTACCCAGAACACCTGCGAGACATGGTGACACTTGAACCAGATGTTTATCCTGATTCCAACTGCATCGTAGTTGTTGAGAAGTAGCGATCATCAAATACTGCAAAAAATCATCCTTAGGGATGATGACAAGCCTTGGAGTGACATGATATGCTTCAATTATCTTTGTAGGATAAGAAAGATTGAAGATGACAATTTTTGAGGGGGTTGATAGGTTCTGTAGCAAATAATTATGCAAAAGTGAATGATTTTTCTTGGAACTCAAATGAACATACTCTTACAAAGGTTGAGGCAAAGGCAGCCACTGAAAACGAAGAGGGCAATAAGGAATATTATATATGCTCTGTTTGTGATAGATGGTTTGAAGATGCTGCAGGAACAAAGGAGATAACTGATCATAGTTCGGTAATCCTTCCAAAGGTTCAGGAATCAAGTGGTGGCTCATCAGGAGGAAATTCGGGTAATGGAACCGAAATTAATGGTCGCTCAGGTAACAATGGGACAGATGACACCAATGCTAATACTCCAAAGAATACTCTTGTGACAACCGATGGCAAGTCACAGTATTACAAGGAAGATGGCAGTGTTGCAAGAAATGAGTGGGTTACCATTAACAACATTTCATATTATTTTAATGAGGATGGGTATAATGCATCCAGTGAGTGGAGAGACGGTAAATGGATCAGCGAGGACGGCTCATGCACTTACGAAGGTGAACTCACATGGAAATGCAATTCCACCGGCTGGTGGGTTGAAGACTCAAAGGGCTGGTACCCAGTAGCAAGCTGGCAGAAGATCGATGGGATCTGGTATTACTTCAATGCGTCAGGATACATGGCAGCTAATGAGTATGTGGATGGTTATTGGCTTAATGCCAATGGTTCTTGTGCTGACGAGTATTATCTCACTTGGAAATCTAATTCCACCGGCTGGTGGGTAGAAGATAAGTCAGGCTGGTGGCCATCATCACAGTGGCTCAAGATTGACGGCTGTTGGTATTACTTTAATAGCTCAGGTTATATGGTAACAAGCCAGTACGTAGATGGCTACTGGATTGGCGCTGACGGCGTATGCAAATAAATCACCAATTGGGGACGGTTCTTAAATGATAGAGGACCGTCCCTTTTTCTAACGAAACACCACAAACAAAGTGCAGCGGGGTCCGTTCCCGTTGCACTTTTTTTGGTTGATTTGGAGCGATTTAGATTTGTTTCTGTTTACAATAGTAAAACGATATGATAACATACGAATTATCGTATAAATTCTAATAGTGGAAAAAAACGAGAGGATGCATGACGAAATATAACATAATTGAGAAAATAATATTTCCTGGAAAAAATCCTGATCTAAAAGAAGTGGAAAAGTATATAAAGAACAATATAGAAAGCTACTACATTAATCGAGAATATAATGATGTTATACGAATTGGTTCCAAATTTGCTAGTGAGTATTGTGGTTCCATATATACAAAAAGGCTTCGAGGGGCTTTATTAAAAGCAAAGGCAAATGCGGTGCAGATTATTCCGGATTTGATATTAAACGCTACAAATAGGAGATGGCTTGAAAATAAGAATGAAAAGCATAAGAATAATGCTAGTGGTGGTTGGTACAGATATGAAGTAAGATTTTCACTTCCTATATTGGATGATGTGGGAGATAAAGTTGGAGAAAACTATTATTATGCAACATTAATTGTTAGAATTAATGAAGAGGGCTTGTTTTTGCATGATTTGATAAACATAAAAAAAGAAGCAAGTAAACCGTTTGAATCCTAATGGACCGCACGGTAGAAAACCGCCTCTTTTACGAAGATTATACAGTATATATAGTATTTGTCAAGAAAAAGCAATTCTGTAATATAGAGCTTCGGAAATAGAAAAGGAAGTAAATATGACTATTAGTGAAAGAATATTTGAAATACTTCAAAAGAAAAAAATGACTCAAAAAGAGTTTTCGAATAGAACGGGAATTCCTCAAAGTACTATTAGTGACTGGAAGAGTAAAAAAATCAATCCTGCTTCTGATAAAATACTAATTATAAGTGATGTGTTAGATGTTAGTCCTTATTTTTTGTTATCAGGAATGGGAGATGAAAAGTATGAAAGACCTCAGAAAATGGTAATAGAGGATGAGATGGAGTATTATCTCATAGAAAAATATCGAAAACTAGATCGTGCTTATAGGGAAAG
>R24__coassemble_944_pt1 | contig 17358 bp, 20 predicted proteins | sample R24__metabat2_high_PE_052 | metagenome-assembled genome bin R24 | reverse complement strand
GAGCCCGTTAGTGCGATTCATCCCCGCCTTAAAGAAGACGGAGTATTCTCGCTTATAATTGATAAAAAGATTAAACAAATCAATTACTGACTTACATAATCTATTATCCCCTGTATTATTTCAGGATTAGGATACCCCTGTCCATCTTTTCCGTCAATACCATAATACATTGCGTATTTAAAGTTATCAGCCATACACTCCTCAGGATCCGTAGTATAGTCCGTATTAGCTCCGAATACATCCTGATAATTTGAATCTTTATCCATCAAGTAATAAGTATCCGTACCATCAACTGGAACAAGCAATGTTACGCTTTCAGCATCTTCTTCTGACTGTACTTCAGAAAAATGCTTTTGTTTAGCCCAAACAGTGTAGCAATCTACCTCCTTACCATCAATGATGAAGGTTGCATACGAATCATGATGTTCAACATCCGGATTGGTTATGTATTTATCGCTCACGCTTGGAGGAAACTCAAAATCTTCACCTGTAACAGTAAAATTGATAAGCGAGTACATCTCAGCTCTGAAATCAGGATTATTTCTTGTAAGACAATGGAACAATTCATGCCACATCAACGTATCAAAATACTGACTTGCCTCAGGAATTATACTCATAAATATACTTGTAGAATTCAGATATATCTGATTGCCGTGAGTATATCCGGTAGCACCCTTGCATACTCCGTTTTCCATAGCCATATCTGTTTTTATATATATGATCTCACCAGTTGGTGGGAGTTCATAACCATTCTTTTTGAGTGTTCTAAACATTTTTGAGATTCTACGATCCACAAGATATTTATCAAGCAAAGAGAAATCCTTAATCTCATCAGCGGATGCAGTCATAAGCTCATCTAATGTTGCGCCCTCTTTCTGCATTCTGTACTCGATATCATTCTGTGTAAAAGCTCCATAATAATCTGTTTCAGCAAGCAGTATCTCTTTTCCCTCTTCCGCTGATGCAAAATGATGTGGAAGCTTTCTTGCATATATTTCAGTTATGCATATATCACATATAGTAATAAGCAATAGTAAACAAAGTATTCCCAGGAAAATCTTTCCGCCTATTTTCTTCTTTTTTCTTTTTTCCTTTTTTTCCTGCTTGTCCTGTCTTTCTTTCTTATCCTTCATAATTTTCTCCTCATTATCCCTCTAGTTTAAGTCATCAATTACTAATAAACCGATTAACCCAACTTTGATATGATACACGAACAAAAAGAACATATATCCACATTGGCGTGAATGGACAATATCATGTCGTGAATTGCAATGAAAAAACCTGCCAGTGGCAGGTTATATGGAAAGGCACGGGGGGAGATATGTCTTAGGGGCTTAATACTGCATTTTCGAGGTTTTATGAAAAAATCCTACAATAATTTAGATCCCCGTGCCATCACCAACTAATTAATTAAATTATTAATCTATATCTAAAACTGATAAAGCATCTAGTATTTTTTTCTCTAATGCTTGTTTTCCGTATTCATCTACTTTAACTTTATTTTTCACACCGTGGGTAAGAACTCCGGCGCCACCGATACAGCCACCCTGACACGCCATACCTTCTATAAAGTTATTCTTAAGGAGACCCTTACTCTTCATGATCAACGCTTTCCTGCATTCTTCGATGCCGTCGCACTGAATAGCATTTAGATTAAAATCTTCATGTCCCTGTTCCTTAAGTGCCTCAGCGACAGCCTCTGAAAGTCCACCACTCCTGGCAAATATTCTTCCGTAATATGAGGCGTTATCAAGCACATCTTCTTCAAGAGTATTTACATCAATATCCTTGCTATCAAAGATTGCCTGAAGCTCTTCGAAGGTGAGAACTGAATCCACATAACGGTCCACTTCTTCCCTCTTCATTTCCATCTTCTTAGCAGTACATGGGCCAATAAATACTACCTTTGCATTGTCCTCATGCTCCTTGATATACTTGGCAAGAGCAACCATCGGTGAAGGATTATGAGATACGAAAGGAAGTAATTCCGGATAGCTCTTTTCGATATATGAAACAAAGGCTGGACAGCATGAGCTAGTAAGAAATTCTTTTTCAACAAGTTCCAGAGATTCTGATTTAGCAACCATATCCGCACCAAGAGCTACCTCAACAACGGTATGGAATCCAAGCTTCTTTATTCCAGCAACAATCTGTCCAACACTTGCATAGCTGAACTGACTATATATTGCAGGAGCTATTATCGCATAAACCTTTGAGCCATCTCCTGCCTGACTCTTCTTAATTAGATCGATTACATTTAGAATGTATGACTTATCTGAGATTGCACCAAATGGGCACTGGTAAACACAGGCACCGCAGGAGATACATTTATCATAATCGATTGCCGCTGCGTTTTTATCATTTATTGATATAGCATTTATCTTGCAGGCAACCTGACATGGACGCTTTCTGTTTACGATAGCGGAAAAAGGACAAACCTTCGCACACTGACCGCATTCAACACATTTGGTTTTATCAATATGAGCCACATGATTATGGTCAAATGATATCGCCCCTCTCGGACATGCGCCCTCACATCTATGAGCAAGACAGCCACGGCATGAATCCGTAACTTCATATCCTGCAGCAGGGCACTCATCACACGCAATATCTATAACCTCAATAATGTTACTATTCTCGACCTTTCCTCCCATAGCCAGCTTTACACGTTCGCCAACTATCGCGCGTTCCTTATACACGCAGCATCTCATAGTAGGTACTTTTCCTGGAACGATTTCCTTTGGAATATCCATGATATTCTCAAGCAATGTTCCATTCCAAGCCTGCCGAGCAACTTCTCTTAACACTTTATATTTAAGGTATTGCACCTTAGTGTCAAACTTTCTTGAATTGTCCATAATAAACTCCTATTAGAAATACGATATTTTAATTCGCTTTCCCATCTTGACCAGTAACTCAGACAGGTTCTGAACAAGATTCATTTTGATGTTAAAATTGATCGGAAGATCAGGATTCTGATGTGCAGGATTTATAGCTTTTCCAACATAAAAGTTTATGTCAGTCGCTTCCTCAAAGAGTAATCTGCATATTAGTGAGGCACCATCTGTTCCGTAACCCCACTGCTCAAAGAATTCATTCTTCTCAAGATAATCACGAGCATTTTCTACAACCTTATTCATTGTGATTACGCCCTCTGTAACAAGATCAACACCATCAATGCTTGCTATCGGAGGCATGTTGCTCTTATCAAATGTAAGACTAGTTATAAGTGGTTTTTTAAGCCATTTAGCTACAATAGTTGCAGTTGTTCCACCGCTCACAATATGCTTACCTTCCTTTGAGAAGAATAAGCTCATCATCCTGTTACAATCATCACGATTAGATGGTGGTCCAAAAAGAATGTTAACAGGGAACCTTTTTCTAATCTTTATTACACACGCAGTTGCATCATCACCAGGGCAATTGCCATACAGCTTGTTCACTTCATCGATCAACATAGTGGAAAGAGTCTTAGCTGTAAAGTTACCAGCCGACATGGTGCACATATATTGCGAGATATCATCCATCTCCCAGCCAAAGTTATAACTCAGACCTATACCTGCATGTGGACACCCGTCACTCATGGCGACTATAGTATCACCCTCCAGTAGATTGATGGTTGTTTTGAATATAGTCTTATCATCGATGTGCATCTCAATCTCTGGATAATCAAATGGTTTTCCATCACGTATGAAGAGAATCTTCGGATTATCATATTGAATTATTTCCACCATCTCGCTATTGAGGATTCTGATTATCGTAAAGGTTGAGTAAGCAACTTCTCGCACCTTACATACAGGAAGTGTTGCAGCAATTGTTGCCACACACTCTTCGATTGACATTCCCTCTGCCATCATTGTTGAAATAATCTTCGATGTGAGCGTTGAAAGAATACTGGCTTTAACACCGCTTCCCATTCCATCTGCCAGAACAATAACTTTAGAATCCTCAGATTGTTCAACTATGTCGATGTGATCGCCACACAGATTTTCACCAAAATGATTAATACTTAAATAACCGATATCTGCACATAGATCATTCATCCGATATTGACTCCTTAAGTTTTGTAAGTGCAATCTTTGTTTCTGCTGCAGTTTCACCTAAAAGCGAAGCAATCTCCTGAACAATTCGCATCTGTTTATCTACTACTTTATCGGCGATTTCAACCGTCTGCTGACTGATTTCCTCTTTTCTCTTATGCTCGTTTTCTTCTTCAGTTACGTCTGCCATGATACATATAAGTATCTTTCTTTCGGAATCACGAACTATTGTTTGTTCCACGTATTTTCCATATTCGGCAAGATATGTTCTTTCGTTATAAACGTTGTCAGACCCCTGCTGAATTCTGATAAAGAGTTTTGGATCTAGTACTCTGACGATTGGCTCGCCGATAATATCTGATTGACTTGGAATATTCAAAATCTTACAAGCTGCACTATTGATCAGCTGGACCTCCAGACCGTAATTAAGTGCTATTATTCCATTTGGAGTATTCTTGATAATGGTATCCGAAAAGCTTTCTGCCTTTTCCTTAAGATAAGGAAGACACATAGATATATCTGCCTTTCCCTGGAAGATAGCAACAGCTTTATCTCTACAAGTGTTATATCCACAGGAACCACAATTTAGTTCATCACACTTCCTTGTTTTCCCCATCTGTCTAAGGATGTTATTGATTTCGTAATCAAGTGGATATACGTTCTTCTTCTCTATAGGTTCAAAGATTTTCTTCAGCTCAGTTACATCCGGCTGTTCAATATCGAAATCCTTACTACCTGCATACTTCGAAACCGCAACATAATCACTTACAGGATTTCTTCGAAAACTTACATTTCCATTTGAACTATTATGCTTTCTTTCCATGACAGGTCCGCCCACACAGCTGCCTACACAAGCTGACATTTCTATAAAGCATTTATGAATCTTTCCTTCTGATATATCCATTAAAGCATCTATACAGTTTTCAACACCATCTATTGCCAGATAATCATAATCTGTGTTTTCCTGTGTCATGGTTTTTAAAATCCCACCTGTAGTTGGGAAAAATCTGGCAAGACTCTCATCAACTGTATCAGTTACCTGCTCAACTTCTACATTTTCTTTCTTGAACCACTCACTGAGTTCCTCAAAGGTAAGAGCCGCTTCAACATAATTCTTATAATGTTCAGCTTCATCCTTTTTTGAAACACAAGGACCGATGAAAACAACCTTTGCATCTGGATATTTTCTTTTTATATCAGCAGCGTGAGCCTGCATAGGAGATATCACATCTGCAAGATATGGAAGACAATTTGGATAATATTTCTGGATAAGAAGATTAACAGAATGACAGCAGGAAGAAATGATAACATCCCTATCTTCCTCATTAAGAATCCTCTCATATTCTTTCTTTACTATGGTTGCACCAAGTGCAGTTTCCTCTGCATCTGTGAATCCAAGCTTTTGAAGAGCTTTTCTAAATGAAGATATACCTACTCCCGGATAATTCGCTACAAAAGATGGCGCCACACTTGCTATTACTGGTGTCTGTCCCTGCATGAGCACCTTAACTTTTTCAGTTTCATCAACTATCTGCTTGGCATTCTGAGGACATACCACAAAGCATCTTCCGCATAAGATACATTCATCATTTATAATGTGAGCCTGATTTCCAGAAAATCGAATAGACTTAACTGGACAATTACGAATGCACTTATAACAATTCTTACAATTAGACTTTTTTAAGGTTAAGCAATCTTGCATTTAATCTCCTTTTCGAAAAAGCTTTCTGCAGTTTCTGGTGATACAGAAAAGAAGTTATCGTCAACAGTTACACAAACACCCTCTTGACAATGTCCCATGCAGAACGTTCCGATTAACTCAACCTCGTCAGATAATTCATATTTACTTATGAGTTCCTGAAATCTCTCGATCACGCGTCTTGAACCTTTTATGTGGCATGATGAGCCGATACATATAGTTACTTTCATTTAATAAACTCCTTATATTTCATCCAAATGTTATTCCACGTTTTGCGAATTCTGCTTATATATATTCATTAGCTTTGTTCTTCGTTCGCGATTTGCACCAACGCTGTTCGATACAGCTATGATAGGAATCCATTTGTCTATCTTTGCACGCTTGATATTCAACTTATCACACATCGCAGCCACATATTTTTCTGCAGTTTCTTCGTCCATATCAACCATAAATTCCACATATGTGTTAGCTATATCAGCAAGCATATTTCCTCTGCAGACACGGGACCAATCGACGATATATACCGTACCATCTTCCGAAACTATAACGTTGGTTGGATTAAAATCGCCGTGACATATATTGTCTCTTTGAGTCATATCATATAGTCTGGCATGCAGATCATATCTCTCTGTTGCTGCGAGTCTTGAATCACATATTTTTGTATTAAGCTTATCTGTAAGTCTATCCAGATATTTGCACTTGCGCGTTATGATATCCATATGAATATCGGTAAATCTATCTATATAATCATCTATTTCTTCTGGACTCTCTTTCATCTTCATGGCAAGAGTCTTTCCTTTAACATATCTAGTCGTTATTGCCCATTTATCTTCAATCTTTTTAACATCTATCAGTTCCGGAACAGACATCCCCGTCTCTTCCATCATGGCCAGATTCTGGGCTTCACTGAGTATTTCAGATTTTTTAAACCCCTCATTAAATACCTTTATGCATATTTCGCCGTTACGATATACCGTCTTTGTATTTCTTACAGCAATAACTCTGTCAAATGTCATCTCAATCCTCATTTCTTAGCGTACTGTCTATATCAGGTTCTTCATTTCTCAACATGCAAGTCTTTAAAAAAGATAGTGATAAAGCAAGATTCTCGTTCTTTACGATTACGTTATCAGGAATAACCAGCGAATAAGTTGTCAGATTCCATATAGCTCTGATATTGCATTCAATCATCTTGTTACATACTGCCTGCGCTTCTGATTGAGGCACCGCTATTATTCCAATTTTGATTTCATTTGACTCACAATACTCTTTTAAAGAATCGATAGAATATGTTTTTTTACCATTAGCAAATGTATGATCTATCTTCTTAGGATCATTATCAAATGCAGCCTTAATATCAACTCCATATTCTGAGAAACCTTTATATTCCATGAGTGCAGTACCTAGTTGTCCAGCACCTGCTAAAACAGCCGATATATTTTTATTCACACCGAGTGCATCCAGTATTGAAGCAATCAGCTTCTCTCTGTCATATCCAATCTTAGGTTTACCAAGACCACACACAGAATTCAGATCCTTACGAACCAAAACCTCACCAAGTTCCAAAGACCTTGCTATCTGAGTCGATGATATATATTCAGTTTTCTGTTTTTTTAGAAACTCCAGATACACCGGCAGTCTGCCAAGTGTAGCTTTCGTTATTATCAGTGACAATCTGCTTTCCTCCGTACTAAATTATCAGAAACAGTTTAGCCATCTTTTCTATATTGCTACGCTTCTATCTCCAACTCGGTAGAATTCCTCATTCTTGAATTCAATAGCGATAGAATCTTTTGTTCTTTTACCATCCTCATCAATGCCTGAGAAAAAGACATCTATATATCTGTCTAAATCATTTCTTTCAACATAGATACATTCTGGAACCAATTCCTCAAAGAGGTCATGAACCTTAGTTTGCTTCTGGTTCTCAATATACTTCTTAACCTCATCTGAATCGGCCAAAAGTTCATCAGCTTTTCCTAGAAACATCTCTAATGCATTCTTCTGAGAATCGAGCACCATCTCTCCACAAAAAACGTCATACTTCACAGGAAGAGTGAACTTCTCACCAAAAAGTGTTACATCGAGTTTCTTTATAATATTGCCCGTATTCACAACCATACTCAGCCTCCTTGACTTAAAATGTTGTAGTTCTTTTTTCGATTTGCATTTTAGTACAAGGAATTTAAAAAATGAATTATCAAAATGGTATATCGATATATCAAATATCGATATATAGCATATTGCATAAAAAAAGGACAGCCAGGAATTATATCCTAACTGTCCTCCATTTTTCTTTATTTATAACGTTTTTCTTCGCGATTCTATAAGCTCAGATATAAAGCTCTGATCCAGTTTTGTCAGGCTATAATCATTCTTATATATCAATACATCCTTATAAGCTTTATAATTATCTGTGCACTGTCTCTGAACCAGATTATATCTTTCAAGCATTTCCGCAGGAAGTGGAGAAACCCACATAAATGTTTTCGGATTATTAACAAGAAGATCAAACTGACTTCCTCTTCCGAATACATATATTCTTTTATCAGAAACATCAACCTGTTCTGCCTTCATAACAGTAGAAACCGGAAGTGTCGGTACATAAGGATCCGCATGTGCTATCTCTATATAATCCGAAAGATCATTTAACACAATCTCTTTCTTCTTTGCGAGTTTAGAATCCTTATTCATGATAAGAACGTACTTAAACTCTGAAACAAATTCATGAGTGAATCCTTTTTCCTCAAACATTATTTTGAAATGCTTATCAAAATTTGTAGCATATCTGACTATACCAAGCTTATAGTCATTTTCCAGAATATTTTTGATAACCATATCATTGTTGGTTTCATTATAAAAAATCGATGAGGATTCACCATCCAGATGATTTGAAAATTTCGCAAATGCACACGCAATATAACTTGCTCTTGGAACTGATATAGAAAAAAGCTGCTTTGCCGGTTTTCCAGTTTTATACATTAATTCGATATCATTTATCTGGTGCAGGATTTTCTTGGCATAGTGAATAAACTCTTCACCCTCAGCAGTAAGAGACATACCCTTAGACGAACGGGCAAATATGCTTATACCCAGATCTGCTTCCAATTCTTTTATAGAACGACTAAGATTGGGCTGAGCTATTAATAGCTTTTCAGAAGCCTTATTTATAGAGCCTTCATTAGCTACCTCAACAGCATATTTCATATGAAGAACATTCACGTTTCCATCTCCTTTCCAGATTATAAGATTTAAAACGTGTGTATTATATCACCGCATCTCTAATATCTCAATTAAGAATTAAATAATGCGCAGATAAGATCGAGATTGTGCGCCCCAATGATAAAATAAACTGTCGCCATAAATTAATTCTCCAAGCTTTTAAACTACCCCTCCAGGCAGCCTGTCACGAGAGCCTCAATGTCAGCTTTCTCGTACCCTTTGCCTATGAAAACGATCTGATTGATGCGGTCGCCGTACTCATCGTCCCAGTCCTCAAATGCGTCTGGAAAGTCATTTCTGACACGCTCGAGCTCTTCGTCGGTCCACGCCACCATCCACTCAGACAGCTCGGTGATAGATGCATTTCGCCCCGCCTGCTCGAACAGCTGGATGTGCTTGTCGTCGTCGGAGAACCAGATGTAGCCCTTCGAACGGATCAGCGTGTTCGGATAATTTTCGACGAGCTTGTTAAAGGCATCGCGGTTGAACGGACGCCTCTCTTCGAAGACAAATGACGATATCCCGTATTCGTCAACGCACGCCTTCTCGTCCTCCGGCTCGCACTCGTTCAGCGCCCTCTGGATGCAGCCCGAGTCCAGCACCTTCTCGTAGTCGAAGTCCTCCTGAGCGAGGATGAAGTCAAGGTCGATATTGCCATTTATGGTCGAAATGATATCTGCCTCCTGCTGGATATTTCGAAGAGCGGTACGAACTTCATCAACCTGCTCCTTGTCCAGGAGGTCAGTCTTATTAAGAAGAAGCAAGTTGCAGAACTCAATCTGATCCATGATTAAGTTGATAATGTCGCCGTCCTCTACATCAGCTTTATTCTCATCAGTTGACTTGCCCTCTACTGCTTCGGATTCCAGGTCGTGCAGGAACTCGCGATAGATTCTGTCCGCGTCAACCACCGATACGATGGTCTTCAAGAACACACGCGAATCCGGACATTCCTCGGCATACATCATAAATGCACCCGCTATGGAAGATGGTTCGCTGATGCCCGAAGCCTCAACAAAGATAGCCTCGATGGTCTCGTCCTTCGCAAGTCGCTCAATCTCAGCCATAAACTCATCTCTTAGGGTACAGCAGATGCATCCATTCTGTAGCTCCACCATTTCAACCTGAACAACCTGATTGCCGGTCTTGCTGATGAGGGAAGCATCGATGTTGATGCTGCCCATGTCATTTACTATGAGAGCCACCTTCCTCTGCTCCTGCTGCAAAATGTGCTGCATAAGTGTCGTCTTGCCGGAACCAAGGTAACCCGTGATCAAAACGACTGGGACTCTCTTCTCGATATTTGTACTCATATTCGATCTCCGTATCTTCCTACTTCACCGCTTCCTTCAGCACGTCCAGGTTGCTTCTCATTACTGACAGGTAAGTTGTGCCCTCTTCGATGTCCTTCGAAGTTGTTGACTGAAGTGAGTTCATAGTGAGAATCTTCTGGTTGCCTGACTTAGTATTCTCCTTAACTGTCTCAGCGATATCGTGGTCCGCGCCTTCGATAGTCAAGATAGCTGGAAGTCCGAGCTCGTCAACCTTACCTGCAAGGAAGATAACTGTGTCGAAACTTGCCTCTGACTCAGCAGAGCAGCCTGCAAATGCTGCATAATAGTTAAGTCCGTAATCGTCAACCATGTAACGGAATGGGAATCTGTCGCCGAAGAGAATTGTATCCTTTGAACCAGCGTCCACAGCTGCCTGGTACTCTTCATCGAGAGCATCGAGCTCAGCCTTATAATCCTCATAGTTGCTCATGTAGTAATCCTTGTTTGCTTCGTCGATTGTTCCGAGCTGAGTTGCTATTTCCTCACAAAGCACTGAAGCATTCTTCAGAGAGAGCCATACATGCTCGTCCTTCTCTTCCTCATGCTCATGCTCTTCGCCATCTTCGTGATCTGCATCCTCATGCTCTTCGCCTTCTTCATGATCGTGCTCGTGCTCCATACCCTCAACGATTTCCTCATTCTTAACGCTGTCACCCAGCACATCGAGAAGGTTGATTACAACCATGTCTTCATTTTCAGCAGATGCAAGAACATCCTCAACCCACTCGTCAGACTCACCACCGACATATACGAACATGTCGCATTCCTTGATCTTCACGATATCCTCAGCAGTTGGCTGGTAGCTGTGAAGGTCAACGCCGTTATCAAGAAGCAGCGTCATATCAGCATTTTCAGCCTTGTCGCCAAGAAGTGTCTTAACCCAGTCATACTCAGGGAATATCGTAGTCACGATCTTCATCGACGCATCCGCCGCACCCTTCGTCGCATCACCGCTGGTAGATTCATTTCCGTCAGAAGAATCTGCCTTCTTTGCATCCTCGATGTCGACTACGGCAGTTATATCATTTTCGCTCTCCGCAGGTGTGCTGCCGCAACCTGTTATTGTTCCAAGCGCCAGCGCGCCGGTAAGAAGTCCTGCTAACCATTTTCTCTTTATCATAATTTCCTCCTTGTTCCAGGATCCCCCTGGTAAACTTAAATGAAATAAACAATAGACAAAATATATTTTGCAACACGTTTGCAATTTCTTGCAACACAGTTGCATATTATAAGGGTGTAATTTCTGTTTGTCAATATCTTTTGCAAATATGTTGCATTTTTTCAAAAATCATTTTTCATACAATTAATTTTTTCAATGATTTTTTATCGAGCATTTCCAATAAACCGAGTAAAATAAAAAGGTTGCCGCCTAGGTGAATAAATCACTTAGGTAGCAACCCTTTCTTAATAATAGTAAACTATTCTCATTTATTCTTATTTTTTCTTATTTGTCTTGCTGCAATCTTCACATTTTCCAACAATCATTGTCTTGGATGTGTTAATGTCCAGTCCATAGAACTTATGCAGCTTCTCTTCGAAATCGTCGACGAAATCATTTTCGAGATGGAATATCTTGCCGCACTCGCTGCACTGCGCATGTATATGCTGGTCGCAATGCTGATGCTCCTCCGAGTACTGATAGTACCACGCATCCTGGTTTGGCTCCTTGTAACGCATGAGCTCACCCTGCTCGCACAGGCGATCAAGATTACGATAAATTGTAGTGCGGTTGATGCCCTCAACCTCATCCTTCAGGTAGTTATATATCTCGCGGGCGGTGAATCGCTTGCCCGAATGCTCCTTCAGGTACGCCACAATGCACTCTCTCGCTTTAGTCTTGTATGTACTCTTCACTTCTTTTTCTTTGTTCGTATCCTTCACATCTTTTGCTTTCTTTGTATCCTTCAACTCTTTACCTCATTTAAGAAATGAATCATTCACTTTCTAATCCCCACAAATGAAATTATAGCATTGTACTCTGAATATTGACAATACAATTATCTACATAGAAATCCCCTGGCTAGATCAAAGCCTTTATTTATTCACCCAGCATTTCTTCAAGTATTTTTGCAGCATCAGTTACGCAGGCTCTGCAGTTGCCTCTAAGATCAGAACACATAACTGAGCCTTTATCCGAAGCCTTAAACTTCTCCTCGTATTCCGCAACTTTTTCTGCCGCCGAGTCTCCGAACTTCTGTTCTAAAACATATTCCGCTGATAAAACCGCACCACACTTTCCCATGCGTCCACCAGCAAATGGCATTGAAATCTTTTGAGCTTCCGCCTCACTTATTCCAATAACATCCGTAAATGCTTCCAGAACCGAACCGGAACATGTATGAAAACTCTTATGATTATCTACTGCTTTTTCTGCTCTTGTTCCCATTAATATCTCTCCTTTGATCTATCATCATTTCACCTGATTAATTATATCATCATACGATGTGGCTCTTATAACTTCGAAGTTCTTTTCAATCTCTTTAGTCCAGAGATCAATCTCGCCTTCTATATCAGATACTTCAGGAAGAATAAATCCCCATATCTTACATCCTGTCTTCTTAAGTTCAGGAAGAAAGAAGGTGAATCCCCATTCCACATCTTCTTTTACATCTTCAAATCCATTTCTGGCATCAACAATAAAGACACTTCCCTTATGAAGTCTTAACATTTCTAAAGATGCATTTACAGGATCACGATAATCATCAAAATGTGCTTCCTTCTTCCAAATGTGAAAGACCACATTATCTTTCTCTATAAACTCACATTTTGCGAACTCACTCTCAAACATTCTATTCCTCCACTAATAACGTTTTTTATGTGCTGTAATAATGGTATAACTCTTTGCATTTACCGTTATAACATTTCCGCCTATCTCTATATACCAGTTTTTTCCTTGTCTCGAAATCTTCGCTTCTTCACTTGTTATCTGTTTTTTGCACCATGCTATAACATCCATCTCAGATAGATTAAGATTCTTTCTTATCCTATCCACGCCTAACTCAGTAGTATGAATTTCATCTAGATGCTCTAAAAGTTCTTCTACATTTCCAGACTGCTCCACACCACCTAATTGTTTACCAGCCATTCCCCAGTTTTCCAGAGGCGGTTCATTTATAACTATAAAAATGTCTGTACTTGCAATCCCTAGATTTGAATTTAAATCTGATGTAATAGTTTCTATAACGGCTTTCTTCTGAGTTTTACTTCTCCCTGGAAAGAGGGTTAATTCAATGATCATAAAATCATTTGTTTTCCCCTCAGGTATTTCAAAATTATCTTTATCATATTCGATTATTCTTTGAAATCTATCCCATTCCTCTATCCCTAAAGATTTAACAAGCGCATCATGAATAGTATCAAGAAGTGATTTCTTATATTCAGAACTCTTGCCCTTTATTGTTTCAATTTTAACCAATGGCATACCTTATTTGTCTCCTTTTTCAGAATCAAACCGAGATAAATCTTTTTAAGTACAATCTATTATTGTTATCGATGAAAAAAGCTTTAGATCCATACGACCTATAATTTGCAAATACACAGTCAATCATTTTGAGATACCTCTTTGTTAGTTATATACATACACGCCTGGCTCGTCATCCTGTGAATGAATGACATAGTCATGCTTTTGATATCTTTCTTCGCTTATCAACTGGATTGAATGAATTCCTTGCTTATCTGAATTTTCAGAATCTCCTTCAATCCACATGACTACAAGTCCGTATGTATTACCATCATCATCTACAATATGAACAACAGGTTCGTACAGATAATTATATTCTGTAGAACCCCGGTTATGGCTTCCAAATTCCGAACATCCTCTATTCTTTAATTTATTTACTTTTGGGAAGTTCTTTAGATAAGACTCGATTTGAGAGTCCAAATCCTTATCTTCATTAATAGCATAATCAGAAAAAAGGTCCTTAATGCGGTCATCATCTTTATTTTCTGATGCGTCCAAGATTTCATCCAATAATTCTTCTTTGCCAAAATCTTTAGCATTATGATTATAATGCCTTGTCTTTATCTGTTCGCCTATAGAAAGACTAGGGTCATATTTGCCATTAAGCAGATTAGAGCAGCCTGTTAGTGTTGTAATAAATAAAACTAATACTACAATAAGTACTCTATTAATTCTTATCTTCATCTTTGCGCTCCCATATATTCTACTATTAGGCATATTACGTCACTATTATCTAAATCTATCCAGCTACTACATAATACACATCGACTGACATGTCCTTATTATAAACTTCATAAATACGATTGTCCAAATCTATCCCAGATTTCAAAGCATACTTTTGAAGCATCTGATGCGCCTGCCATACTTTCGAAAATCCTCCTGTAAAAGATATATGCAGACATTTTTCTTCGTATATTTCAATTGCATCATTTCCTTTGTATTCTTCCACCGGAAGGCATGTTTTCATTGAAAAATTTTCTTCTTTATCCAGTCCGTCAAATACAGCAAAGTGATCACCAGCTATTTTTATCTCCTCTCTGGATGCCTTCTCATATAGTTTTCCCACAGACATCCCAAGATTTTCTCTTTCCACATTCTCAGTTACAAAAATGCATGTACATCTGTTAAATGATGTTATATCTATTCTACATGCATCTGTTTCCAGAAGTGTAGTATCCGATACTGTTTTATAGTCTTTTAATTCTTTTAGAAGGTTATCCGTTTCACTGATCTTACTTTCTATTATTTCAGTTTCATCAACCTTTCCGTTTAAGATCTGCTTTATCTCAAAGAGTGATAATCCTATCTTCCTAAACCTTTTAATCTTTTCTAAAAGTTCAAGTTGTGACTCATCATAATAATGATAACCATTTTCATCATTGATATATACCGGAACAAGCAGTCCTTCCTCGTGGTATAGTCGGAGCGCTTTTCTTCCAACATTTCCCATAACAGCAAACTGTCCTCTTGTATACATTATGCAGTCACCTTCTTTCTTCGAACTTTTCCAGCTATCTTCCAAAGCCCAATATGTAACGGAAGAATATTATATAACGAGTAATGCTCATATTTTTGATAACCATCTCTCTTATAAAATCTTTCAACCGCATCACATATTGAAGCTATACAGTTATCATTTAGTTTTCTTCCAACCTCAGTTGATGCATACCTTGGCGCCCCTATATAACCATATTCTCCCATAGCTTCAATCTGCTTCTTTCTGAAGATCATATCCTTATCTGTGATCTGTGAATCAGGAAGATTCTCATATCCATCTCTAACATATTCTGAATCTATATCCAACAGACTAGATGTTTCTATCCATCCCGCATGATAATCATTTTCATGTTCTTTTTCGAAGCTTTCAAGTTCCAACGATTTTTCGATTGAAACTCCTATAAAAATCTGCCCCATAGGTGCTATCACCGAGAGACCATTTCTCTTGTTAATCTTTCTTACAGCTTTCTCAATCGCAATCTGATGCTGTGGATCTGCATGAGATGCTATAACAACTATATTCTGGAATCCCATATAACAAACACTTTCCAAAACTGCATAGGCCACCTCATATGTCGTACTCATTGAAAAATGTATCGACCCATAGAATTCATTTACCGAAGCTGAAGCAATGGGAAACGAAGGAAGATAGAAGCACTCTACTCCCAGTTTCTGTTCAAGTTTCTGCATAGCACCTTTACTCCAGTACTCTCCCTCTACTATATCTGTTGCCAGCGGAAGATGTGTACCATGTTCCTCAATCGGTGCTAGAACTACAAATACAATACTTTTACTTTTATCAGTTTTCCTCACTTCTTTCCATGTCATTAGGCTTAAATCTCTCATTATCTATCCTCCATTTAATTATTCTGGACAGATAATAAACCTGGCCGTTTGGACCAGGTCAATACTTTTTAATACATTTTATTGAAACCATAAGAAACGGAAAATACATGAATACCAGATTTAACCTTTGCCATAGACCTTCATTATTAATTAACGTATCAGCAAACTCTGATTTATCAGACATGACAAATAATACAAAGAATATCATCGCTAGAATAAAACTAATGATATATATTACTCCAAAACTTCTATCTCCCGACTTAAACGAAAGGATTGCAATAAAAAGAGGAACAAATAAAAATAGCATAAATCCAATCACTGAACCAACGCCATGAATCTGTGATGCCACAGTAACGACTTCCTTAGTTTCATTTACGCTGAAAAAACATGTACATATACAAGCACCAATCGCAAATACCACCACAGCAATAATCACTGTATACGTAAGACCAGTTGAAACAGGACGATACAATCTATGTATTGAAGGAATTGCTGCAAGAAATAAAAAACCTTCCAAGAGCATCCATATATTAAATGGAATACGAACTGGACTCTGTGGATTTCCCAGTGCACTAATCGACATTTTTAAACAACTGTATTCTTTATAAAATAATGGAAGCACCAAAGAAACTACGATATCACCTACCATCGCTATCAGAAGCGCTATCCATCCATACTTATAATATCTATCCAAACTATCTTTCCTCTATATATTTTTCAACGTTTCCTTTTCCATCTCAATAATTTGAATCATTCTGTCTATTGCACAGATACTCGAATATGGCGGATTATCCGCCATTAGTTTTTCCTTATTTTCTTTTGTTCCTGCCTCATATTCATCCAGAAGCGCTTTTCTCTTTTTCTTTTCTGCCTCAAGTTCTTTTTTACTTAAGACATCCGAATAAAGTACTGCCAGGCAAAACCAGACAGAATCATAATCCACACGCTCATACAATGCGCAGATAGTTTTTTTAAGTTCATCTCTTCCCTTATCAGTAATATAATAAACTGCCTTACTATCAGTTTCTCCCGTATCCGCTATATATCCTTTTTTTACAAGTCTAAGACACGTCTCATATAATGTGGTCGCTCCAATTGGCAGCCAATATTTCATATTCATTTTGTCAATCATTTTGAGGATATCATAAGCATTCTTTTCACCCTTTGTAAGAATACCCATTATTACTATCGAAGTTTTGGAAAGCATTTTTCTATCCTTTCTTTTTTGATTCATATTACTACGTATACGTAGTATTGTAA
>R24__coassemble_905_pt1 | contig 17900 bp, 18 predicted proteins | sample R24__metabat2_high_PE_052 | metagenome-assembled genome bin R24 | reverse complement strand
TACCGTAACCAACTATTGCGATAGTCTTTCCATCCAGGAGTGATAGATTACAATCCTGCTCATAAAAAATCTTTAAATCTGACATAATTAATGCCTCCCTTTATAAAAAATATAATTAAATGCTTAATGCATAATTATCATTATTAACCTTCAGCCTGTTCCTCAACACGGCCACGAACAAGTCCAGTAACACCTGTTCTTACGATCTCCTGGATTTCAAAGCCATCTAAAAGATCCTTGAAAGCCTCGATCTTATTATCATTTCCTGTAAGCTCTACCATAATAGAGTTCTTAGAAACATCAACAATATTAGCTCTATATACATTAGCTATAGAGATGATCTTCTGTCTGTCATCAGCATCAGCCTTTACCTTAAAGATAACAAGCTCTCTGATAACTGCATCACCATATTTAAGTTCTTCTACAGACTTTACATCCTCAAGCTTATTAAGCTGATTCTTAATCTGAGAAAGAATCTTGTCATCGCCTGTCACAGCGACAGTCATACGGGAAATCTTTGGATCATTTGTTTCGCCCACTGAAAGGCTGTCTATATTGTAGCCTCTACGGCTGAACATACCAGATACGCGGCTGAGCACGCCGGCAGAATTATCAACTATCAAAGAAAATATCTTAGTCTTCATTCTAGTCTATCCTTTCTCTAAAAAATGTGACAACAAAAATATTTTAAATGTTATGTGATACGTTGTCAACAGACATTTAGGGCTAATTTCATCGGAAGAAAAGCCTTAATATACAATAACAGGAACCCCTTGTTCTACTACCATAAACAGCTCCTGAGCCTTATAATAAGGCATATTTACACAGCCGTGGGAACCACTCCACATATAGATGCTTCCACCAAAGCTTCCTCTCCATGTAGCATCATGGAAACCAATTCCACCGTTAAATGGCATCCAATAGGTTACCTTTGTTTCGTAATCGTCGCCCTTAAGAGTGGCAGGTGTCTGCTTATATGCGACACTATATATACCACTAGGAGTACCACGTCTTAAGTTTACACATCCCGTAACAACGTCACAGTCCAAAACCTGAACACCGTCTTTGTAATAATACATATGCTGATTAGTCAGGTCGACCTCTGCATAGGTATCACCAATGTCGTCACCATACTCATCGTATGTATATGCAACCGAAGAAAATGACGGCGTACGTTCAACATTGGTATGATGAATTATGTCATTGAACAGATTATCTGTCTCAGTTTCTACATCAAGCTGCCAGCCATAAGAACCATTTGAAATATTAATCTTGGTTCTGCTATGAGTCTTAAATGACCTGATCGTTCCATATGTATCATGCAGTCTTGAAAAACTTTCAAGCATAGCCTGAACTTTATTCTTGCTGACAACTGTTGAATAATCTTCACCAATCTTTATAGTCGAAATAAGCTGCTGCGGAGTAAGACGGATATCATAGTCTCCATACTTATATGTAATCTTAAGTTCAGCAATGTTGTTACAAAAATTAACACAGCTAACAACCTTCGGATCATCCAGCAGATACTCAGGCTGAGCATATAATCCCAACTCATCAATATCTACAGATGACTGACGATTTCTTATAGCATCACCGATTGCATCTTTTACAGCTTCGATATCATCAATTCTGTTTCCCTGATCTCCTTCCTGGGCATAAGCCATACCATCATCATCAATTTCAATAGATGGATTTTCAGGATCGATCATATTTTCAGGATCAAGCTCAGGATAGTTACTAACAATCCTATCCAAAGCATCCTCATTAAACTTAAGTGAATCAGTAAGTGTATAATCATTGTCCCAGAAACATTTTACCCATAAAAATGGATTCTGAGATTTTTTAATCTCATTAAGCTCGGTGAGATAATCCACAGAAAGTCCAACACTCTTACCGTTAATAGTTTTAGTACCATCTCTAAAGCGAACCTCAAGATTATAATTGGATGGAGAATTATATAACTGATTATCTACATATACAGGACTCTTAAATCCATAATCAACTCCATTAATTGTTGTCCCCGGATAATATGTATCAATAGATGTGAGCACCATAGCAAAGTAGCCCAAGACCAAAACGCCAACAACGCCTATGATAACTTTAATAAATACTTTTTTCGACCACATTTCTTTCTAAACACCTTTTGGTTTTTTAAGATTAACCTGAACTATCTCAGGAATATTGTTAATTCTAAGTTTTATCGAATGCTGTCCCAAACCATTTGTAACTATTTCTTTTTTTGAATTCTCTTCATAAATTCCATAGTCATATCGTGGAAGTAAAAGAAGTCTTGGCGAAACCATACCGCCTAAAAGAGGAAGTCTTACCATACCGCCGTGAAAATGACCTGATAGAGATAGATCTGCTCCCCAGCTGGTATAGCCTTCTATAAAATCTGGAGCATGTCCAAGAAGAACACCGAATTCATACTTTGATTTCTCGCCAAGTAATTCTTCTATCTCTTTTTTTGTAAGCCTTGGAAATCCAAAGCCACGTTTATAAAACTCTCTTGGAGTATTAAGCCCATACACTCTTATATTCCCACCAAGAGATACAGAGTCATTTAGCAGATACTTTATATCTGAACTAAGGGACTCTTGATACTTTTTCCAAACATCAGGAGCAACATCTATTAGTTTTGATTCATGATTGCCATATGCATAATAAACAGGATACTTTTCAACCAGTTTATTTAGCAGCGCAGCAGAACTTTCGACAAGCCCTTCATGTTCGAAACCATTTATCATGTCTCCGCCCACAAGTATTACATCTGGCGAAACCTTATCTACAGCAGAAACAATCTTTTCATTAATAATCTTGGCCTCATGATAATCAGAAAGAAAAACCACAGTTTTATCTTCCAATATTTTATCATCCTCGATATCGTAGGTTGTGATCTTCACGCATCTAAGTTCACGAAAACTCTCCACAAAAGCAAGGATAATAAGTATTATTAAAATGGCAATTATAATAATACAAATCTTTAACATTAAGTTGGTACCTCTATGCCAGCTTCAGCTTCAGCCTGTTTTCTAAAGTCTTCAATCTTTTCAGGAGAAATATCAGGAAGTTCATCCATTGATGAAATACCGAAGCATCTAAGAAAATCATCTGTTGTTCCAAACAGTATAGGATGACCTGGCGCATCAAGTCGTCCAACTTCACAGATGAGATTATATTCAACCAGCTTATTAACTGCATGGTTACAGGATACTCCTCTAATCTTCTCTATCTCAGCTCTTGTAACCGGCTGTTTATAAGCAACAATAGATAGAGTTTCAAGAATAACATCTGTAAGACTATGCTTCTTTGGCATATTTACGATCTTCGCAAGAACATCATAGTATTCATTCTTTGTGCAGAGCTGATACTTTCCATCCAGCTCAATAAGATGAATTCCTCTTTCTTCTAACTCATATCCTGCCTTTAATTCTTCTATTGCAGCATTAAATTCTTTTTTACCAAGAGGTTCTTCTTCTGTACCAAGAGCAGCCATAAGTTTTGTTCCTTCTACAGCACTACCTGTTGCAAAAAGAATAGCCTCAATAGCAGATTTTATATTTACCTGTGACTGTGTATCACTCATTGTTTCCTCCAAATGAGTCAGCCCCCCTATCAGGAAACCAAGTTCAGTGACTCATTAATTTTATTCTAGGGAATCGATCAGGATATCTCCAAACATTTCTTCCTGTCTGATAAGAAGAACTCCTGACTTCATAAGCTCAAGTATGGCAAGGAACGAAACGATTATGTTGATCTTTCCTCGCTTTGAACCAAGCAGAGTCTTAAAGTTGATACTTCTAAGACCTCTTACCTCATTACGGATCTCAACCATCTTATCCTCGAGTCTGATTTCTTCTCTTGTGATAGTACCGAATTTGCTTCGTACGGGGTCAACTCGGTCTATCTCTCTTCGAAGCAGAGTCTTGAAGATTTCATTTAACTTCTGCATCGTAAGATCACCAATAAGTTCAGCAGGATCCACTTCTTCTTTTACCTGCTTTACTTCTTTAGGAATAGTCGGTTCTTTAAAATATGCATTTGCAGCATCTATAGACATATCCTTAAGCTCTGTAGAAGCATACTTGTACATCTTGTACTCCAGCAGGCTCTTAACCAGCTCAGCTCTAGGATCTTCCTCTTCTTCCTCTTCAGTTTCCTCTTTAGGAAGAAGCATCTTGGACTTTATGGATATCAGAGTTGCGGCCATAACGAGAAACTCACTCATTACATCCATATTTTCCTCTTCCATCTTATCCAGATAATCCAGATACTGCTCAGTAATCTCAACAATAGGTATATCGAATATATTAAATTTGTTCTTTTCAATCAGATGCAGAAGAAGGTCAAGAGGGCCTTCAAAAACATCTAACTTAAGATCAAGCTTTTCCATCAAACAATTGCTTCATCACTTAGTAACTAAATGCTACTAATTATTCCAAGTAAGTGAAGAAGCCTCCTTCTTTTTGTCTCTTGTAATGAGGTCACGAAGAGCATCCTTTGCAGAAAGTCCATCAAAAAGAACCTTGTTTACATGCTCTACGATAGGCATCTCAACATCATACTTGTTAGAAAGTGCAAGAGCAGCCTTAGCGCTGTAAACACCTTCAACTACCATCTTCACCTCATCCATAGCTTCCTGGTAGGTTTTACCCTGCCCCATAAGGAAGCCTGCTCTTCTATTACGACTGTGCTGTGATGCACAAGTAACGATCAGATCACCTGTACCTGACAGACCAGAAAATGTCTCAGGCTTTCCACCCATTGCAACACCAAGGTTTGACATTTCATGAATACCTCTAGTAATAAGGGCAGCCTTTGTATTATCTCCACAACCAAGTCCATCAGCGATACCAGCCGCAAGAGCGATAACGTTCTTAATCGCACCGCCAAGCTCAATGCCAATCACATCAGGGCTTGTATATACTCTGAAGAAATCAGACATAAATGTATCCTGAACAGTTCTGGCAAGAGCTCTATCATCTGCTCCGACAACAACAGTGGTAGGAAGACATTTGCCTACTTCCTCTGCGTGACTAGGTCCAGAAAGAACAGCAATCTGTGCCTTTGGAATCTCTTCCTTGATAACCTCTGAAAGCCTCTTAAGAGATGATTCCTCGATACCCTTTGCAACGTTTACGATGATTTCATTTTCAGTGATATATGGACTGGCAGTCTTTGCTGTACTTCTAACAAATGGTGAAGGAACAGCCATAACAACCATATCCTTTTCCTTAAGTGCAGTCTCAATATCTGTTGTATAATCAACTGTGCCTGGAAGCATTACTCCCGGAAGTTTTGTCTTATGCTGAGAAAACTCCTTCAGCATAGATATTTCTTCAGGATCTATAGACCAGACAGTCATTTCATGTCCATTTAAAGCAAGCAGCTTTGTTAGTGCAATACCCCAACTTCCTGCACCAAGCATACAAATCTTCATAGTATTACCTCCTCTTTAGAAATAATCTAAATCAAATACCTTAGATACCTTCTTGTTTCTTAAATCTAAACTTATTCTCTTCATGATTCTTAAGCCTTATGATATTAGCCTTATGTTTAAAGATTGCAAGAGCAGCAAGAAGCGCAACCATAATAGCACCTTCAATAAATACTCCTCTGCTGTAAGGATCACTCAGATTAAAACATGTAAGTCCTAAAACAGCCTGAACAATAAAGCCTATAGCAATACATAACATAAGAACTATAGAGCCAACTGACATATACTTTGTTATAGCTATGGTTCCAACAAATATAGCCAGAAGCACAACAATAAAGATAGGATGAAAAAGGCTGGCAGCAAAACCACCGATTGTAGCAATACCCTTACCTCCCTTAAACTTCAGATAAAATGGGAATATGTGGCCAAGAACCGCACCAAATCCCATATATATCATATAGATGTAATATGTATCTGGATATGTATCCCTCAGCATGAATCTAAGAACCATGCAAGGAACAAAAGACTTGCAGAAATCACCTATAAAAACTACAAGACCAGCCTTGAAGCCAAGAACTCTAAGAGCATTTGTGGTACCAGAATTACCACTACCATGTTCTTTAAGATTTGTTCCAGCTAACTTACCATAGATTACACCTGTCTGAAGAAGTCCGAAGCCGTAGCCAAGTACGAGACATATTATCCTATATAAAACAACCACTTCTTACTTCTCCTTCCTTTCGCGAAGTATAATCTTTATAGGTGTTCCTGTGAAGAGAAAAGCCTCTCTGAGCTTATTCTCGATATATCTAATATAAGAAAAATGGGCCAACTCCTTGCTGTTAACGAAGAGCACAAATGTTGGCGGCTTAACTGAAACCTGAGTAATATAGAACAGTTTCAGTCTCTTACCCTTATCATTAGGTGGTTCGTTCTCAGCAACAGCATCCGTTAAGATTTCATTTAGCACACCAGTCTGAATTCTCATGCAGCTGTACTGTTCAACCATATCAATAGTATCAAAGAGCTTAGGCAGTCTCTGACCTGTAAGGGCGGAGACAAATAGCATCTCAGCGTAAGGCATATAGGCAAGCTTATTGCGAATATCCTTCTTCATCTTATTCATAGTATTGGTATCTTTCTCAATAAGATCCCATTTGTTCACAACGATAATCATCCCCTTGCCGCGCTCATGAGCGATACCAGCAATCTTTGCATCCTGATCAGTAACGCCTTCCTCTGCATCAATAAGAAGAACAGCAATATCACAGCGTTCAACTGCAGCAACCGTTCTGATGATACTGAAGCGCTCTATCTCATCCTTGATCTTACTCTTACGACGAAGGCCAGCAGTATCGATAAAGATGTACTCACGACCGTTACGCTTGATCTTTGTATCGATAGCATCTCTTGTTGTACCAGCAATATCTGAAACGATAAGTCTGTCAGTACCAAGAAGCTTATTGATCATCGATGACTTACCTGTATTAGGCTTTCCTATAACTGCGATTCTAGGAATATCCTCAGGTTCCTCATCAAGAGTTTCTTCAGGGAATTCTGCCACAACCTTTTCAAGCATGTCGCCGATACCAAGTCTGTTGGCAGCAGAAATAGGCATAGGATCACCTATACCCAGATTATAGAACTCATATACATAGCTCTCGAACTTTTCAAAGCTGTCAGCCTTATTTACAGCAAGAACAACAGGTTTCTTAGATCTTCTAAGCATATCTGCAACCTGCATATCAGAAGCTGTAACACCATCTCTGACATCTGTAAGAAAGATTATTACATCGGCAGTCTCTATAGCAATCTCAGCCTGTTCTCTCATGGAACGCATGATGATATCATCAGACTTAGGTTCTATTCCGCCTGTATCAACTATTGTAAAATTATGATTAAGCCACTCGACGTCAGCATAAATCCTGTCTCTAGTTACTCCAGGTGTATCTTTGACTATAGCCAGTCTCTCACCTGCCAGCATATTAAAGAGTGTAGATTTACCAACATTAGGACGTCCTACTATGGCAACGATTTTCTTAGCCATTTCATTTTCCTAACTATATAAATTTACCTACTTCCACAATTTAGGTATTTTACCATAAACTCGTTCTTTTTGAAAGTACTTATATACATGTCAACATTTACTAAAAGCACCCTAAAATGCATTCTTAATATGTGTGATTTTCTCTCCAAGTACGCCAACCGCATCAAACCTGATACTTGTTTTCTCTATGTCATACCCTTTATCTCGTAGATAATAGAGGGCCGCATTTCTTATTCTTTTTATCTTACTGGCAGTAATCGACTCCAGCGGATCTCCCGCACGACCGGAAGAACGATACTTAACCTCAACAAAGACGAGGTCCCTCGCATCCTGAGCAACCACATCAATCTCAGAATACCTGGTTCTGTAATTCATCTCCAGAATTACATATCCCTCGTCTCTTAGATAGTCAGCAACTATTCTTTCCCATTTAGTTCCTAAACTTCTTTTGTTCTCCATAACCCTCTATACGAAATTCTTAATGAAGGACCTACGATGTATTTCACAAGGTCCAATACTTTTAATAGCCTCAATATGCTTTGCAGAACCATAACCTTTATTACTGGCAAAGCCATATTCCGGATAGGTCTTATCATACTCATCCATCATCCTATCTCTTGTTACTTTAGCCACAATACTAGCCGCTGCAATTGATACTGATTTAGCATCCCCCTTAACAATACCAACCTGTTTAATGTCTATACCAGGGATTTTAAATGCATCAACAAGAATAAGATCAGGAGAAGGATCAAGCCCAAACACACTATCCTTCATAGAACTCATGTCTGCATCTGAGATTCCACACTCATCAATATACTCCGCACTTCTCATTCCGATAGCATAAGCCACTGCATGTTCCAGGATAATATCATAAAGTTCTTCACGCCTCTTCTCAGGCACCTGCTTAGAATCATTAAGATACGGAATGACCAGGTCCTTAGGAAGAATAACAGCCGCTGTCACAATAGGACCAGCAAGAGGACCTCGTCCTACTTCATCAACACCACAAATAAACGGCGCCTCATCTGCATACTTTCTTTCAAAGAACATCATTTCTTCAACTCTGGCAATTTCTTTTTCAAGCATAGCCTTCTGCTTTTCCGCCTGTGCAACAACCGTTTTTACTCCCGATCTTTCATCAGCCAGGTACTGAGAAATAAACTCTCCGTACAACTTAATTTTCTCGTTATACTCCATAAGCCCCAGCAAACCTATAGCCTTCATCTTATCTTTAATTACGCCAATCTTCTCAGCATCACTCATACTGTCACCTCACGTCATAACAAATTATAGAATAAAAGCATCCACAGATACTGGATGCTTTTATATTAGTCATAATATTTATTTACTTATCAATCTTTCCAAACTTACTAAATGGCGTAAGTCTGAATACAGCTTTTCCGATAATATCTTTCTTATTGATATCGCCTACATCAGCCCATCTACTGTCTCGGCTGTCGTTACGGTTATCACCAAGAACAAAGTATTCATCTTCACCAAGAGTATGTGGCTCACTAGCAGTACCACTATCTACCATGATCTCACGTCCATAACTCTCACTAAGAACCTGGCCATCAATTATGATGCTTCCATCAGGACCAATCTGTACCGTCTCACCAGGAAGACCTATAACTCTCTTAATGTAGTAAACATCCTGTCCCTGATAAGGGAATACAATAATATCAAATCTCTTTGGATCAGAGAAATGATATGTCAGCTTGTCGATCCATAAGTTATCACCATCCTGAAGAGTAGTCTCCATAGAATGGCCATGAACTGTTGTTCTCTGACCAACAAATGTAATAATGCAGTAGCATATCATTATGATGACACCAATATAGATAATAAGACTAAGAAGCTCCTTAACTATATTAACTTCATCCTTGTTTTTCTTTTTCTTTACTTTCTTGTAATCAGGATTATAATCCTCTTCATCGTAAAGATCTTCATCAGTTGTATCTGTATTTACATCTGTATCATCATTTGACACATCTTTAGTCTTATCTGTATCAGAACCAGTTTCAGCAGTTTCTGAATCAGAAGATTCCTCTTCTTTCTTTGAGCCCTTCTTAGCTAACTTTTCAGCCTTCTTTCGGTCCTTTTCTTCCTGCTTCTTCTGTCTCTTTAATTCTTTCTCGTCTTCATAACTCATTTCCTCTGCCCACTTGGCAAAGTCAGAACGCTTATCTTCAGAATCGAATGGCATAACGTCATCTCCTCATATTATTCAATGTTAGTTGGCTTCTCAAGAGATATTCTGCCCAGCTTGCCCGATCTGAAGTCATCAAGTATGAGCCTGCACGCCTTATCCGTGTCAATCTCGCCGCCTTTTTTTATGCATTTCTTATTTTCTGCAATTTTATATAGGAGTTCTTCTGAATCCCCCAACTCTTCTATAATATACCTATCCTTAAGTATATTGCAATAATTATCTTTTAGAAAATCCAGAAACTTTAGAGTAACCTCATGAAGCTGTAGGATATTGTCATTTATAGAACCAATAAACGCTATTCTCAGACCAATCTCCTGATTTTCAAACTTAGGCCAAAGGATTCCAGGAGTATCAAGAAGATTCACATCTTTAGAGATTCTGATCCACTGATTTCCCCTTGTAACGCCAGGTTTATTGCCTGTCTTAGCTGTAGCTTTTCCCACATAAGAATTGATAAATGTAGACTTACCAACATTAGGAATACCGCAGACCATAGCCTTAAGAGGTCTAGGCACAACAATACCGCGTCTTCTATCACGCTCTATCTTATCCTTACAAACCGTCTTAACAGCATCAGTAACCTTTAGAGTCTCTTTTCTAACTCGGCTGTCCATCTTAAGAACCATAAAGCCAAGCTTCTCGTAATAGTCCACCCAAAGCTTAGTAACTGCAGGATCCGCCATATCCACTTTATTCATAATTATTATTCGTTTTTTTCCAGAAGCGAGCGTATCAATATCAGGATTCTTACTGCTAAATGGAATTCTCGCATCTACGAGTTCGATGATAACATCGCAGAGCTTTATATCCTCCTGCATCTTACGTCTCGCACCCGTCATATGACCGGGATACCAGTTAATATCCATATATCTACCTAATGATAGATATCCCCTCGAGTTTCTTCAGGGAATATCCTGTATAAAACCTTTCCTTTTATCTCGGACTTCTGTACATTTCCATAATTTATAAATCTAGAATCTTCACTATTGGATGTATTGTCTCCAAGAATGAAATATTCCTCATCCCCCAGTTCTATAGGTTCATCTAGCAAACCCGGGGAATTAATATATGAAAATGAATAATCATCATTTGTATGCTTACCATTTATAACCAGACGTCCAGCCACTACAGAGATTGTATCTCCAGGGAGTCCAACCACCCTTTTGATATCATAGTAGTCATCACTACCAATCCTCTTAATAGCAACCACATCATAACGTCTTATCTTACCAAACTTATATGACAGCTTATTAAGAATAAGCTCATCACCATCAGATATGGTAGATTCCATAGAAGGACCTGTCATATATACAGTCTGAACGCAGAACGTGACTAAACCATAGCCAAGAACCACAGCTGCAAACATGATAAAAAGCGTATTAAGTATTAATCTTCCAGTATGCTTCTTATTCACCTTCTCAACATCGGACTTTTTACCGAGAGAAAACGAAGCAGAACCCTTTCTTTTTTTCATAGATTATTCTTCCTCATTTAAAACAATGACCGGAGCAATAAGCTCCGGTCATAGAATTAGAAGTTTATTTAACGATTTCCTTAACCTTAGCTCTCTTACCAACTCTATCGCGTAAGTAATAAAGCTTAGCACGTCTAGCCTTACCTCTTCTAACTACGTCAACTTTCTCAACGAGTGGAGAGTTAACTGGCCATGTCTTCTCAACTCCTACACCGTTAGAATTCTTTCTAACTGTGAATGTCTGTCTTGCTCCGTGACCCTGCATCTTGATTACAGTTCCTTCAAAGACCTGAATTCTTGACTTCTCACCTTCCTTGATCATAGCTGAAACCTTAACAGTATCACCTACATTGAATGTGAATGGTGTCTCACGAAGCTGAGCATCCTCGATGCCCTTGATAATGCTTTCGTAACTCATGGGTATTTCCTCCAAATAAAGATAAATATTTTTAAACGTTCTTTCTATCTAAATGAGTATATCCAAAAACTATATCTAAATGACATACTCGATACAGCGGACCGTCTAAATTGAACTCAACTAATATATCATATCAAAAAAAATAAAGCAAGCACTTTTTAAAAGCGCTTGCTTTATATAGATTCTTAATTACTCAGCATCCTCAGCTGGTGCATCATCTGCAACCGCTGCAGCAAGAGCATCATCTACAGGAATTGTCTCAGCGATATCTTTGCTCTCAGGAATCACAACTTCATCCTCTTTCTCCTCAGCCTTTTCTTCAGCCTTTGGCTTTTCTGGAAGAAGTGCCTTCATTGAAAGGCTGATCTTCTTGTCTTCAACCTTGATGTCAACAACCTTAGCCTCAATCTCCTGACCGCTCTTAAGAACGTCTGATGGCTTCTCAATACGATCCTGTGAAATCTGTGATACATGAAGAAGTGCATCGATACCTGGCTCAAGAACAACAAATGCTCCAAAGTCTGTCATACGAGCAACCTTACCAGTTACTACTGTACCCTTAGCATACTTCTCTTCAGCCTTAAGCCATGGATTCTCATCCTCGAACTTGCATGAAAGAGCAATCTTATCACCATTAATTTCCTTAACGAAGCATCTTACATGATCGCCAACATTGAAGATCTTCTTTGGCTTGTCAACTCTGCCCCATGACATCTCTGAGATGTGAAGCAGACCATCTGCAAGACCAAGATCAACGAATGCACCGAAATCTGTGATATTCTTGATATCACCCTCAACTACCTGACCAACTTCAAGGCTTGAAAGAAGTTTCTCTGTATCAGCAGCCTTCTTTTCAACAAGAAGCTGTTTTCTGTTACCGATGAATCTCTTCTTGTGCATATCGCACTCTGTAAGTATGAACTCAAGTTCCTGACCTTCATACTTGTTAATGTCTCTCTCGAATCTATCTGAAACAAGGCTGATAGGAATGAATACTCTACATTCCTTTACAAGAGCGATAAGTCCGCCCTTTCTTATCTCAATAACCTTTCCAGTAAGAACTGTCTTGTTCTCAAATGCTTCCTGAAGCTCTTTGTAAGCCTCATCAGCCATAATACTCTTGCATGAAAGAATAACATTTCCTTCTGAGTCCTTTGGTGAAAGAACCATAACAGTAACAGGATCATTCTCCTTAAATACTGTTGTAAGATCTACAGGCATGTTAGAATACTCATCTGCCTTGAGGATACCGTCAGCTTTGCAATGGATATCTACAGCCATCTCATCTGGCTTAACCCATATTACTGAACCCTCAACAACCTGTCCTTTTCTAGGGTTAAATGAATTGCTCTCATCTAACCAATCTTCCATTGAATTCATCTCTGACATACTGTCTTGAACCTCCTTAATTATGTAATTCGGGGTAGATGCCCCTGCTGTAATACCTACCCTACTAGCGGATTCAAAAACAGTTAAATCCAAATCAACGAGTGTCTGTATATAGTAAGTATTGTTACACGCTTGTTTGCTTATTTCGTATAGCTTCTGAGTATTGGAACTACTCTTTCCACCGATGACTACCATCGCATCAACTGTGGATGCCAGCTTCTCGGCTTCTCTCTGCCTTTCCTCAGTCGCATTACATATAGTTTTGCAAACATTAACATTATAATATCTATCTTTTAAAGTTTCAACTAATTCTTGAAATTTTTTTAGGCTGTATGTAGTCTGAGCTACAACTGTAATATTCGCATCGCCAAAATCTGGTAAAGCCTCAATATCCTCAGTACTATTAATGACATAAGGTGTTGAAACAGACCATCCTATGGTACCATCAACCTCCGCATGTCCAGGGTTTCCAATAATAAGGATCGTATCTCCAGCCACGGAGCGTTCAGAAACAATCTTGTGAATATTTTGAACAAAAGGACAGGTTGTATCTATAGCTTCAAGTCCAGCCTTTTCAATCCTGTCATAATCCGCCTTTGGTACGCCATGAGATCTGATGATAACAGCTGAGCCCTCAGGAATCTCTTCAAGCTTATCCAGGCTCTCCAGCATGTATACGCCCGAATCCTCCAGTTTCTTTATCACCTCTTCGTTATGGATTATTGGTCCATAGGTATAAAGTCTTCGCCCAGTACCTTTAAACTTGTCAGCCTTGGCAAATGCTGTATCTACTGCTCGCTTAACACCGAAGCAGAATCCAGCCTTCTCTGCAAGTATAACTTCCATATTACTCCATATTTGATTATTTATTTTTCGTAAGGTCTATGATCTTATCTACAACCTCGGCGATAGTCATATCTGAGCTATCAATAAGAACAGCATCCTCAGCTTTCTTAAGTGGTGCAATATCACGATTCATATCCTGATAATCTCTTGTTTCAATTCCCTTCTTAATTTCCTCAAGATCCGGATTTTCACCCTTCAGCTTCAGCTCATCAAAACGACGTTTAGCTCTAACATCAACAGAAGCAGTAAGATAAATCTTTAATTCAGCATTTGGAAGGATATTTGTACCGATATCACGACCATCCATTATAACATCATTCTTTGCTGCTATACCTCTCTGAAGGTCAAGAAGCTTTTCTCTGACAGGAGCAAGCGCTGATGATGTTGAAGCCATATTTCCTACCTTCTCGCTTCTTATCTCTTCAGATACATCCACAAGATCAAGGAAAACATGCTGAACATTATTCTCATATACAATATTAATATTGATATTTCCAAGAGCTCTCTTAAGCTCATCCTCATTGTAAATATCAACCTTATTATCCAGAAGATATAAAGCTATAGCTCGATACATAGCTCCTGTATCAACATAAACAAAGCCAAGTTCCTTAGCCGCAAGTCTTGCTATAGTACTTTTTCCTGCACCAGCAGGTCCATCAATCGCTATATTCATAAACCCCTCCGTAAATCTTATAATTTCTCAACCTCTAGATTCTAACACAAAATGTACCATTTTTGTAGTAGAAATAATCTATATATACTCATAATATCTCCATATACACAAAGAGAATCGCCACATAGATACTGTGACGATTCTGCTTTTCTCATGCCTTATACTATATTCTTAATCCCTTCACATATTTTTCTAGCCACAAACGGATTATTCATTGTATATAGATGTATTCCATCTATATCACTTACCAGGAGGTCTATTATCTGACTGAGTGCATAAGACATGCCTGCATCAAAGAGCGCGTCCTTGTTATCCTCATACCTGTCTATGATTCTCTGGAATCTTTCCGGAAATGCAGCATTACATAGTTTAACCATACGTTTTATCTGTGCCGCATTTATAACTGGCATAATACCTGGAATCACAGGAACATTGATATCTGCAATTCTGCAGCTCTCGACAAAGTCATAAAATGTATCATTCGAAAAAAATAACTGAGAAAGAAGTAATTCCGCTCCCGCATCAACTTTGGATTTAAGACATTTAAGTTCACTAACCTTATCTTCCGACTCCGGATGACATTCTGGGTAGCAAGCTCCCAACAGACAAAAGTCATACTTTTCCTTTAGATACTTGATAAGATCTGTTGAATGTTTAAATGCATCCTTCTCCACTGCCTTCGGTGTCCTATCACCACGAAGCGCCAGGATATTCTCTATCCCTTCATCCTGCAGAACTCTGGCAAAGTTATCTATCTCATCCTTGTCATAATGAAGACAGGTAAGATGAACAACAGGTTCTACTTTATATTCATTCTTTATCTTCTTAGCAAGTTCTATAGTTCTGTTAGAGTTAGCACTGCCACCCGCTCCAAAGGTAACACTGATAAAATCAGGCTTTAGTTCACAAAGAACTGACAAGGTCTCATCAATGTTCTTAAGTTCATCATCCTTCTTAGGTGGGAATATCTCAAAGGACAGACTCTGTTTCTTCTTTTCATAAATCTCTGAAATCTTCATAATACTTCTTATACAACCTTAATTTACTTTTGCTCTAAGTTCCTTTGCCGCAGCAACAAGATTTATAAGACTGGCCTTAGTCTCTGTCTCTCCTCTTGTCTTGAGACCACAGTCAGGATTAACCCAAAGCTTCTTATCTTCTACATTATTTCTCATCTTATCCAGAGCTGTTACTATCTCTTCAACAGATGGTACTCTTGGACTATGGATATCATATACACCAGGACCAACCTCAGTCTTGAAGTTATTCTCCTTAAGAGAATCAAGAATCTGAAGGTCTGAACGTGAAGCTTCAAATGTTATTACATCAGCATCCATTGCATCGATAGCAGGAATGATATCTGTAAACTCGCTATAGCACATATGTGTATGAATCTGAGTCTCAGGCTTAACTCCACTAGCTACAAGACGGAAAGCTGGTATTGCCCAGTCAAGGTATTCTGAATACCAGTCGGACTTTCTGAGTGGAAGTTTTTCTCTAAGGGCTGCTTCGTCAATCTGAATGATATCGATACCATTTGCCTCCAGATCAAGTACCTCATCACGAATCGCAAGAGCTATCTGAAGTGTACTCTTCTTAAGAGATATATCTTCTCTAGGGAATGACCAGTTAAGAATAGTAACAGGACCTGTAAGCATTCCCTTTACCGGCTTATCAGTACATGACTTAGCAAACTTTGACCACTTAACAGTGATTGACTCCTTACGAGATACATCACCCCAGATGATTGGTGGCTTAACACATCTTGTACCATAGGACTGTACCCACGCCTTCTCTGTAAATACATATCCAGCAAGGTGCTCACCGAAGTACTCAACCATGTCGTTACGCTCAAACTCACCGTGTACGATTACATCAAGACCAATCTCCTCCTGAAGAGCTATACACTCAGCAATCTTCTTCTCATTGAACTCTTCGTACTGTTCCTTAGTAATGAGTCCTTTTCTAAACTCCTGTCTGTTCTTTCTTACATCTGATGTCTGAGGGAAAGAACCGATAGTTGTAGTTGGGAATAAAGGAAGTCCAAGTCTTTCCTTCTGAATCTTCTCTCTCTCCTCAAATACAGGAAGTCTTGTATAATCAGAATCCTTGATTTCGCTAACACGCTTCTGAACCGCTGCATCAACACTGTTAATTCTATCAACAAAAAGAGCCTTGTTAGCTTTAAGAACCTCTGAAGCAGCATCCTGAGAATCAAAGAGTGTAGCAATATCCTTGATCTCGCCAAGCTTCTCAGTAGCAAAAGCAAAATGCTTCTTATAATCTTCTGTAAGCTTTGTCTCACTATCAAGTGTATATGGAACATGAAGCAGTGAGCATGATGTATTAAGTACGATATTATCCTTGTCAACTATCTCAGCCAGTTCTTTCAGGACACCAAGTGTCTTCTCATAGTTATTCTTCCAGATGTTCTTACCATTTACGAGACCAGCAAAAAGAAGTGTATCTTTAGGGAAGCCCTCTGTCTTAACCAGTTCATATGTCTTTCTTCCTTCAACAAAATCGAGACCAACCGCATCAAAGCCAAGACCTACCACATCCTTATATGCATCTCTTATATCACCAAAGTATGTCTGAAGCAGAACCTTGACGCTACCCTTATTAGCAAGAAGTGACTTATAGATAGAAGTAAATAAAGCAATATCCTCTGCCGAAAGATCACGTACAAGATAAGGCTCATCGAACTCTACCCACTTTACACCGATATCATTTAACTTGTTTAAATAATCAGTATATGCAACTGTAAACTGATCAACGAAGTCAGCAAGTTTCTTATTACCTGTAAACTTAGCAAGCTTAAGGAATGTGAAAGGACCAACGATAGCAACCTTTGTTTCTACACCGGCGTCATCAGCCTCGATAAACTCATTAAACACCTTAGAACCTACAAGCTTAACCTCTGTATCATCCTCAACCTCAGGAACGATATAGTGATAATTAGTATTAAACCACTTCTTCATTGCAAGAGCCTTTACATTTCCCTTATCACCCTGGTAACCTCTCGCCATTGCAAAGAATGTCTCAAGCTCAGATACACCAAGATCCTTATATCTTGCTGGAATCACATTAAAGAGTGCCGCTGTATCAAGCACATTGTCACAGAAAGAGAAATCATTTGAAGAGACAAATGTTATCTCAGCCTCTTTCTGAAGTCGAAGATTCTCTGAGCGAATCTCCTTTGCTACAGACTGAAGTTCAGCCTCTGTAATCTCACCTCTAAAGAACTTCTCAGAAGCAAACTTAAGTTCTCTATCTTTTCCGATTCTTGGAAAACCTATAACTGCTGTTTTCATTTTTTATCCTCCACATATTTTTGATTTGTTCCGAGTATAAACCGACTTTTTAAATAGGTAAAATATATAAAATAATTGTTTATCCATAGA
>R24__coassemble_890_pt1 | contig 18062 bp, 15 predicted proteins | sample R24__metabat2_high_PE_052 | metagenome-assembled genome bin R24 | reverse complement strand
AGAAAAATCGGTTGCGAAAACTTCGTTTCGCAACCGGCTTTGTCTACAGTCTGAAGCTACATATCAATGATATGTAGCTTTTTTGTTATTTGTTATCAGGTTTCATATTATCGAGAGCATACTCGATACATTGTATAACAACTTTATTAAAAGAAGTATTATTATCAGTCGCTAAAGACTGTACTTTATCTATCAGTTCTTTGGGCAATCGTAGTGATTTGTTCTCGAAATCAGTGGCTTCTTTCTTTATCTCAAACATCGTTTTCACCTCATAATATATTGTGATTTAATTGTAAAATATAGCTAAATGTGATAGTATATTAGAAATATATTATAGTTATAATAACTATGTAACATCTCTATAATATATCAAACACAGTATAGGAGGTATGGGGTATGGCTTTAATTAAATGTCCTGAATGTGGTAAAGAAATATCAGATAAAGCTATTAGTTGTCCTAATTGTGCTTATCCAATGACAGAAATATTAAAAAGGGTTGATGTGGGCGGTAGTAGTGATATATCTGAAAAGAATGATTTGTTAAATGAATCTATAACAAATAGGCAACCAGCAATGGAGTATAATGATAGCCTAAATAGTTCTTATAACAATAATCAAACTCAAACTGGTAATTTTGTTGTTAAGAATACAAAGAAATATGTTATCATAGCGGCGTCTGTGATACTGCTAGTATTAATTGCAGCTGTCACGCTAGGAATACATAGATCTAATGTTAAAAAAGCAGAAGAGGAACAGCGATTACTTGAAGAAGAACAAAGACAACTTGAAGAGAAACAAAACGCTTATGATTCTGCCGTAAAAAAATATTCTCGAGGAGAATATGAGGATGCCCAAACTGAGTTTGAAAATCTAGGTGATTTTAGTGATGCATCCGTATTTGTTTCTTTATGTGAAGCACAAATATTATGTAATAGTGGAAAATATAGGAACGCTTATGATGAAATATCTGATATTAATAATTTCAAAGAGGCAACTGAATTAAAAAGACAAATATATTATGAAACGCGTTTTTTTGAAGGCGTAGTAGATATGAGGCAATACTTTAAAAACCCCGATTCGCTTGCTGTTAATGATGTTGAAGTATTATATGTTCCAGATGCTAAGAATGATAATCCTATTGCACAACCGGCTTTCATAATGAAGATTTCAGGACAGAATGGTTTTGGTGGTTATACAGCTAGTTATGGTATATCAACAGAGTATGAAGGAAAATATACTTTTTTAGGTAGTTGTGATACATTGGATGAAGATGACTATAAATCTAGTGAAGCAGATGAAAAATTAATAGCTCAACTAATAAATGCCTACAAAGAAAAAGGTGTTGAATTAACGGATGCCATCAATTATGAAAGAATTACCTCGATAATCGAAAGTGGAAATTATACTAATATCTCTAGAATTGATGAATTGAAATATGAAATGATAGAAGGATATGAGGATAGTAGTAGTGAGGAGGCAACAACGGAAGAATAAATAGGAAACATTTAAAACATGTTATTAGAAAAAGCGAGAAGACATTTGTCTTCTCGCTTTGTAGTTTAGCTAAAAACTTATTATTTGATTATCTTAATATCACCAATTATTGGAAGTGGCTTGCACTCACCGTTAACTGCGCTTACGATTCCCATGATCGCACATACGAGGATGAATACTTCTGCTGCAAATACGATAAGTCCGCCGATGATAGGAATAAAGCAGATAGGTGCTCCGATAAGTCCGATAGCAGTTGAAGCAATAAGCAGGCACAGCGCATTGTTGAGATGATGCTTGAAGAAAGGATTCTCCTTATCTGCTGAGAGAATAGCTATAAGAAGACCTACCCAAGTTATATAAACAATGATAGAAGCTGTCTTTGGATCCATTGAACCGCCCTGTGGCTGGCCGTATGGTGGCTGCTGGTAACCTGGCTGAGGCTGTCCTTGCTGGAAGCCCTGCTGAGGCTGACCCTGCTGGAAGTTTGGCTGAGGTCCTGGCTGTGGACCTGGCTGATCCTGCTGAGGTCCTGCCTGATAAGGACCAGGATTTGGCTGACCGCTGGCTGTGTTGAGAGGTGCGCCGCAGAATGGGCAGTTAGCACCCTCGGTTGAAATTTCATTTCCGCAATTATAACAAATCATTTATTGTCCTCCCCCTTTGACAAATTATGCTTTTTTGATACGAATATCTGTTATAGTACATCACTGGAAAAAAATACGCAAGTATCTTTGAAAAATAAGGAGTTTGTGGTACAATATCAAGCGACGTCTATAATATATAGAAGTAATTTTTTTAAAGGGGAAAAAGATGAAAGGTTTAATGACAAGAAAAGTTGGTTTTTTAAGAACTCTTATTGCCGCTGTAGCTTTATGCTCATTACTAGTTTTTACAATTCCTGCAAGAGCTGATGAGGCAACAGGAACTAATGATCAGAACACAACCGCAACGAATGATAATTCAGGCGATTGGATGGCTGATTCAAATGGTTGGTGGTATAAGTATAAAAATGGCAACTATGCCGTTAGCTGGACTAAGATCGACGGCGAGTGGTATTATTTCGGTACAAACGGTTATATGAAGACTGGATGGATCGATGCTGGTGGTACTTGGTACTATATGAAGTCCGATGGTACTATGGCTACAGGCTGGGTACAGGTTGGCGGCTCTTGGTACTTCATGGACGAGAATGGTCTGATGAAGACTGGCTGGATGCAGGAAAATGGCAAATGGTACTACTTCAATTCGAACGGTACTATGAAGACTGGTTGGCTTGACTTAGGTTCAAATGAGTACTATTACTTCTTCGACGATGGTTCTATGGCAAGCCCAGGTTGGCTTAACCGTGATGGCCTTTGGTACTATGTAGAAGATAGTGGTGCTATGAAGATTGGCTGGATGCAGGATGGAAATACATGGTATCTCTTCCAGACATCTGGTGTACTTGCTATGAACAAGTGGGCAAGCTACGGTGGTTACTGGTACTACTTTGATGGTTCAGGTGCTATGCAGACCGGAACCATTACAGTAGATGGTATCACATATGATCTTGGGGCAAGTGGTGGAATCTCTGATCCTGCTGCTCAGGTGGCAAATGCTTACTCAAGTGCAACTAACTATCTGATCCTTGTTAATAGATCAACACATACAGTAAATATCTTCCAGGGCTCACAGGGCAACTGGTCAACAATCAAGACATTCTCTTGTACAGATGGTGTATCAACTCCAAATGGTACTTTTACACTTGGAAGCCATACATACCATTTTGGTGAAGAGAAGGGATACACATGCTGGTATGCTACACAGATCACTGGCGAGATCCTGTTCCATTCGGTTCTTTACTATCCGAATACATTTAATCTTCAGGACGGACGCCTTGGAATCACAGCTTCTCACGGATGTATCAGACTTGCTCTTGAGAACGCAAAGTATATCTATGAGCAGATTCCTTCGGGAACAAAGGTAGTTATCTATCAGTAGTGATTTCTGTGAATAATCACTAAAAAACGTTTATAAATCAAGAAAAAAACGGGGTTGAATACCTCGTTTTTTTCTATTATACTGTTGTAGTCTATGGAGTCGTATCGAAGTGGTCATAACGGGGCGCACTCGAAATGCGTTTGCCCTCCGGGGCACGAGGGTTCGAATCCCTCCGACTCCGATTTTATTCCTTCATAACTGGAAGGCATTTAGTAACGAAATTAAAGGAGTGTTGAAAATGTACAAGATCGTAAGAAAGGAGTCTCTTAATCCAACAGTAACACTGATGGAAATCGAGGCACCCCTTGTAGCGAGAAAAGCAGAACCAGGACAGTTCATCATTTTCCGTGCTACAGAAGATGGGGAAAGAATCCCACTCACTATCGCAGGCTATGATAGAGAGAAGGGGACAGTTACTATTATCTTCCAGATTGTAGGAGCAGGAACAGAGATACTTAACTCACTTAATGTTGGTGAGTCAGTTCATGACTTCGTAGGACCTCTTGGAAATGCTACAGAGGTTGAAGGTCTGAAGAAGGTAGCTGTTGTAGGTGGTGGCGTTGGTTGTGCTATCGCATATCCAGTAGCTAAGAAGCTGCACGACATTGGTTGTTCAGTAACATCTATAGTAGGTTTCAGAAATAAGGACCTTATTATCCTTGAAGATGAGTTTAGAGGTGCATCAGATAATTACATCCTGATGACAGATGATGGCTCGGCTGGAGAGAAGGGGGTTGTAACAGCACCACTTGAGGAGCTTATAAAGAATGGTGAGGAGTTCGATGAGGTTATCGCTATCGGACCACTGATCATGATGAAGTTTGTTGTAATGACAACAAAGAAATATAACGTAAAGACTGTAGTCAGCATGAACCCTATCATGGTTGATGGTACAGGTATGTGCGGATGCTGCAGACTTACAGTTGGTGGTAAGACTAAGTTTGCTTGTGTTGATGGTCCTGACTTCGATGGTTTCGAAGTAGACTTCGACGAGGCTATGGCAAGAGGTGGCATTTACAAGCCATTTGAACTTAAGGCTAGAGAAGAAGCATGTAACATGCTTAAGAAGGAGGTGTAGAGCAATGCCAAATATGAGAATGGACAAGAATCCTATGCCTTCACAGGATCCAAATGTAAGAAACAAGAACTTTGAAGAAGTTGCTCTCGGATACACAGAGGAGCAGGCAATTGACGAGGCTGAGAGATGTCTCAACTGTCCTAACCATCCATGTATGGACGGATGCCCTGTTCAGATTTCAATCCCAGAGTTTATTCAGAAGATAAAAGAGAAGGACTTCGAGGGAGCTTATCAGGTAATCAACCGTTCAAGCTCACTTCCAGCTGTCTGCGGACGTGTTTGTCCACAGGAGAGACAGTGTGAGTCTAAGTGTGTAAGAGGTATCAAGGGCGAGCCTGTAGCAATCGGCCGTCTTGAGAGATTCGTAGCTGACTGGCACAATGCTAACGTTACAGCTGCTCCAGAGAAGCCAGCATCAAACGGCCACAAGTGTGCTGTTATCGGATGTGGTCCTTCAGGACTTGCTTGTGCATCTGACCTTGCTAAGAAGGGGTATGCAGTAACAATCTACGAAGCACTTCATACTCCAGGTGGAGTTCTTGCTTACGGAATTCCTGAGTTCCGTCTTCCTAAGGCTATCGTTCAGAAGGAAGTTGATGGTCTTAAGGCTCTCGGCGTAGATATCGAGACAAATGTAGTTATCGGTAAGTCTATCACAGTAGATGAGCTCTTTGATGATTTCGGTTACGAAGCAGTATTCATCGGTTCAGGTGCTGGACTTCCTAGATTTATGAATATCCCAGGTGAGAACCTGAATGGTGTTTACTCAGCAAATGAGTTCCTTACAAGAATTAACCTTATGAAGGCATTTAAAGAGGGATCTTCTACACCTATCGAGCATCCTAAGAAGGCTGTTATCGTTGGTGGTGGTAACGTTGCTATGGACGCTGCTCGTTCAGCTAAGCGTCTTGGTGCTGATGTAACAATCGTTTACAGACGTTCTATGGAAGAGCTTCCTGCACGTAAGGAAGAGGTTGAGCATGCTATCGAAGAAGGAATCGAGTTCAAGCTTCTCAACAATCCTATCGAGGTTGTTGGTGAGGATGGACGTGTTAAGGCTGTTCGTTGCCAGGAGATGGAGCTTTCAGAGCCTGATGAGTCAGGACGTAGAAGCCCAGTTCCAGTAGAGGGTAAGATTAACGAGATCGAGGCAGACTGCTTCATCGTATCTATCGGTACATCACCTAACCCACTTATTAAGAGCACAACAGATGGTCTTGATACAAACAACCGCGGATGCCTTGTAGCTGACGAAGATGGTGCTACAACACGTGAAGGCGTATTCGCAGGTGGAGATGCCGTAACAGGTGCTGCAACTGTAATCCTTGCAATGGGCGCTGGTAAGAAGGCTGCTGCTGCAATGGACGCTTACATTCAGAATAAATAAAACTTGATGTGTCTATGAGTCACTTTGGCTCAAAGCTCTTTTGACTCAAAAATGAGTCAAAGGGGCTTTGAGCCGGAGTGACTCATTTTAAGGATAACGAATGGGTGAAACAAAGAAAAATGTTCAGGATGGAGTGATCAAGGCTGCGGGAATTCTCGTGATTGCCAACCTTCTGTCCAGTATACTGGGGATCGTAAGAGACGTTATTATTTATTCCGTATTCGATAGTGGATCGTATACGGATGCTTATAATGCTTCCTTCACAATCCCTGATACTATCTATACCATACTGGTTGGTGGCGGTCTGTCTGCAGCATTTATCCCTGTTTTCAGTAGTTATATAGCTGAAAAAAAATATGAGGACGGCTACAAGATGGCTAGCTCTATTCTTAACATAGTTGCTATCGCTGCAGCGATTCTTTGTATCATTGGTGAGATCTTTACACCTCAGCTGCTTCCTCTGATCCTTGATAAGTCAGGATCCACATGGACTCCAGAGGTTATTGAGCTTACTATCACACTTACAAGAATCATGTTCTTCCAGTGCTTCTTTATGTGTCTCACTGGTATCTGCATGGGTATCCTTCAGTCCTACAAAGACTTTACACCGCCGTCTATCGGTTCGGTACTCTACAACGTAACCATTATCAGCGTTGGTGTTCTGCTTCTTACTCTTGGAACAGGTATTGCTGGTTTCTGTATCGGTGTTGTAACAGGTGCCATCGTTAATATGGCGGTTCAGATAATCCCAATATATAAACACGGATTTAAATATAAGAAGATGATCGATTTTGATCATGAGGGCGTTAAAAAGTTCTTCAAGCTCTTTGGCCCAGTAGTTATTGGTATCGCTGTAACTCAGTTGAATCTGGTGGTAAACCGTTGGTTCGCATCTGGTCTCGACGAGGGAACCCTTTCGAATATGACTCAGGCTCAGCGTATCTTTCAGCTTCCGATCAATATCTTCGCATACGCCCTGGCTATGTCTATATTCCCAACCATGGTTGAGCATTACGCCACAGACCAGATGGATGAGTACAAGAAGGACCTTTCGCTGGGAATCAGAAATGTATCGTTTATTATACTGCCTTGCGCGGTAGGTATCATTTCTATCCGTGAACCTCTGGTCCGTGCGGTATATTATCAGGGTAACTTTTCAGAAGAAAACATTCCGATACTTGCAACTCTGCTTGCTTTCTACTGCATCGGAATGATCGGCTACTCTGCGAGACAGGTGGTGCTTCAAGGCTTCTACGCTATTAAAGAGACCAAGACTCCGGTAGCAATCAACATATTTATCCTGTGCCTGAACATGGGACTTACCACTCTCTTTGTTAGAATATGGGGGGCAAATGGAATCGCAATCGCTTATTCTACTGCAGGACTCTGCAGTATCACCTTGCAGACTGTATTCCTCCGCCGAAAGATTGGTCCGATGCGTGGCTCAGAGATAAAGAACTCAATTCTAAAATGTTTATTCTGCTGTGCGGTAATGTTCCTTGTAACCACAGCCGCAAGCATAGTTTTCGAACACAACCTTTCAGTTGAAAGTAAGAAAATGCAATTCCTTGAGGTTCTTATTCTAGTTGCTGTAGGTGGAGCGTCCTACTTCACCATGGCCCTCTTCCTGAAGATGGAAGAACTTACTTCAGTACTTGCAGTAATGAAACGAAAATTTTTACATCGCTAAGGTGCAGCGGGGTCCGTCCCCACTGCACTTTTTTACAAAGGAGATGCAACAGAAAGTAAGTCTAGCGTTGAAAGAATTGCTTAGAAGTGTTATTCTATGAGGTGGTTTTCGAGGTGAAACCACCTTGGAATAACATTTTCTTTTTGAGGTTTATATGTATAAAGAACTTCCAAAACTTATGATGTACCGCGAGCTGGGCGAGGATAGTATCATAGTGAAACTAAGTGAGATTATCCGCGACTTTGATTCGGGTGAATATATTAAGGATGAACTGGTGAGCAGGATCTACACTGAGATTCATAAGCTCCTGGAGATTGCAACAGATTATGGATTCGATGAAAATCTGTGGCATGACTACATCGCTTATACACTGGTAACTAACGAGAATCCATTTACCCTTACTGCGGAGAGGGCTGGTACAGTAAAAGGCAGCGTTAACTCTTTTGCTAAAGAGGATATGAGGATTTTCAATCATCTGTTTAATTACGATTTTTCTCGTCTTGAGAAGAGTCTGGGGATTGACTGCTTTTCTACGATTACAGATTACGAGTCGGTGCATAAGCGTCATCAGATGTATAACCGAAATGTGTCTAAAAAAGTTCGTGATGTCAGCGACTCAATAGTTGCCATCAATTCTGTGTATGAGGAAGAGAAGAAGTTCCCTCAGAACTTTAAGACAAAATCTGCAGATGATGTGGCGGCGGAAATGCTGCTGGATCTTATGAAGGAGTTCTACAAGGCTTATGGTGTTGGAATGCTGGGACTCAACGCTGCATTCCGTATCGCTGAGATCGCACCGGGCTCATACAATGTAGACAGTCCGAATAAGAAGAGTATAGATTTTCAGATTGGCCGAGGCATCAGTTGTACGCCGATTAAGAATACAAACAAGCTGCTGCTGGATGACCTTATCGGTTATGAGGTTCAGAAGCAGAGGCTTCGTGAAAATACGGAGAGCTTTATATCTGGAAAGCCTGCTAACAACGTGCTGCTTTTCGGAGATGCGGGAACTGGAAAGTCCACCAGCATAAAGGCGCTGATCAACGAATACTACGATGACGGCCTTCGTATGATCGAGCTTTATAAGCATCAGATGAAACTGCTGGCTCCACTTATTTCCAGCATTAAGAATAGAAATTATCGCTTCATTATATATATGGACGATTTATCATTTGAAGAGAACGAGACAGAGTACAAGTACCTGAAGGCGGTTATTGAGGGAGGTCTCGAGACTCGTCCTGACAATGTTCTCATTTATGCCACATCCAACAGACGTAACCTGATCCGCGAGACCTGGAACGACACAAATGATGTGGAACTGGACAAGCATCGTTCGGATACACTGCAGGAGAAGCTGTCACTTGTCAGCCGTTTCGGCGTAACCATTCCATACATGCGTCCTAACAAGAAGGAGTATGAGGAGATAGTTCGCGGACTGGGAAGCAAGCTTGCTGATCTTAAGAAGGATTCTGGCGAGAACTTTGAACTGACTGAGGAACAGCTGATGGAGCTAGCAAACAAATGGAGCGTCTCCCACGGCGGCATGTCTGGTCGTGTGGCTCAGCAGCTTATTGATTCACTATCATAATGAGTCACTTCGGCTCTCTCGCCAATCGACTCATTTTGGGGATAATATGACGAAGAAGGAAAGAGCAGAAAAGGTCTGCGAGTTACTGAATACAGAGTACGGCACGGATCTTACCTGCTATCTGGAGTACGACAAGAAGAAACCATGGCAGCTGCTTTTTGCCACAATCCTGTCGGCTCAGTGTACTGACGAGCGAGTGAACATGGTGACCCGTGACCTATTCAAAAAATATCCGACGCTGAAGGATTTCGCCAACGCCGATATAGAAGAGTTTGGCCGTGACATTTACTCTATAGGTTTCTATCGTAACAAGGCAAAGAACATCATCGCTTGCGCCAACGCACTTATCCAGGATTTTGATGGCGAATTGCCGTCAGACATTGATATACTTACCACGCTTCCAGGAGTTGGCCGAAAGACGGCAAATGTTATCAGAGGCCATATCTTTAACGAAGCATCCATCGTGGTGGACACCCACGTAAAGAGAGTGTCCAGATTACTTGGTCTCACAAAAGAAGAAGATCCTGTGAAAATCGAGTATGATTTAATGAAAGTGGTTCCAAAATCCCAGTGGATATTGTATAATCACCAGATAATAGCGCATGGCAGAACGGTCTGTATTGCTAACCGACCACGCTGCAGCCAGTGCGCTCTGCGAGAGGTATGTAAGAATAAACCAAAAGGGATGTAATATAAAAAGGAGATAGAAAGATGATTGATTTTAGTAAGAAGAGAAAGAAAAGTACAAGAATTATTGCTACTATTATCTGCATTTTAATAGTTCTTGGAATGATCATCGGACTGCTTGTAACAACAATATAAGAGATATCATTTGACATTATCGAATAAGAAAATTCATATAGAGGAAAAAGAGGAAAAAAGATGAAACGTTTTAGAGGTGTTATGTCTGTAATACTTGCTATGACTCTTACTTTGGCTGCCCCAGGCCTGAAGAGTTTTGCGGCTAGTGAAACAGATGCAACAGAAAATGACGCGCTTTTGGCGACAGATGATGAGGAGAGAACAATACTTGATAACATTTTTATAAATGATATCAATGTTGGAGGCTTAACAGCATCTCAGGCAAAGGCTAAGTTTGGCGTGGATGATTCTGCGGCATCAGCAGCTGTTACACTTACCAGTGACTATGGTGATGTGGAGACAACTCTTGGTGAGCTTGGTCTTTCAAATAACGCTGAAGAGGTTATTGAAGAGGCTGTTAATTATGGAAATCATGGAAATGTCCTCGAGCGTTTTCGCGATATTGAAAGCCTGAAGACAGAGCCAGTAAAGTTTGAGTCAAAGAGTACTATCAGTGCTGACGCTCTGGATTACCTGGTTGAAGCAAAGCTTGGTACAGAGATGGAAGGACTTAATCAGTACAGTATTGATAAGTCAGATGGAATTAAAGTTATCGCTGAAGGTCAGTCAGTCAGTGTAGATGCTGCTCAGACGGCGGGTAAAGTTGAGGACGAGATCAACAAGGAAGGTTATGCAGGCGGCGCTGTTAATGTGGCAGTTGTGCTTGCTGATGACTCACAGAATGAGAAGCTTAAGCAGCTTGCTCGTATCAAGGATCTTCTTGGTACATACACAACTAGCTATTCAAGCAGTGGTGCTGCAAGAAAGAATAATGTACAGCGTGCTGCTTCACTTGTAGATGGACACGTGCTGTTCCCAGGAGAGCAGATATCTGTTTACAACTGTATCGCACCTATCGAGGTTAGCAACGGATATGAGATGGCTCATGCATACGTTGGAACTGAGGTTGTAGATGCAGCAGGTGGTGGTGTTTGCCAGGTTGCTACAACACTTTACAACGCAGCTATCAGAGCTGAGATTGAGGTTGTTCAGAGAAACTGCCACAGTCTCCGTGTATCATATGTTCCTATTTCAGCAGATGCAGCTATCGCTGGTGGCGTTCTGGATCTGAAACTTAGAAACAACCTTGATGCACCTATATATATTGAGGCTTGCTACGACGGAGCAAACCTTAGCTTTAACGTTTACGGTGAAGAGTATAGACCATCTAACAGAACTATCGAGTTTGAGTCTATACAGACAGGAGTTATCAATCCTCCTGATGAACCTATCTATACAGAGGATAAGACACTTGAGCCAGGAACTGAGCAGGTTACAGCATCTGCAGTTACAGGTTACACAGGTGAGCTTTGGAAGTATGTTTATGTTGATGGCGTAAGAACAGAGTCTATCAGAATGAACAGCAGTAAGTATCAGGCTTCTCCAGCAAAGATTTCTATTAATTCTGATGAAGCCTCGGAAGACAGTGAGGATGAGGATGACAATCAGGAGAATCCAGACGGAACAAATCCAGACGGAACAAATCCTGATGGAACAGATCCAAATGCTACTCCAGATGGTCAGACTACCGAAGCACCTGCTACAGAGGCTTCAACCGAAGCAGCAACCGAAGCGACTACCGAAGCGACTACCGAAGCACCTGCTGCTCCTCCGGCTACAACAGAGTAAGTTTGGTTATTTCATAGGATATGAATAAAGGCACTGCAAGTAACAGAATATTAAAAAGAAGTATTATTAAGCATATAGCGAGGACTGATGTTACCAACGCGGCGGTAGGAATAGACTACGCCGTGTTGGAAGATGTGCCCTCGCGATTTGCTATTATAGTGGCAGAGGGTTTTTCAGAGATCAGTCCGGACCAGGCCTATATTCGCGCGGTGAATAACCTGGCTATGTCGGGGGCTGAACCTTCTAAAATGATGATCAACCTTCTCACCAGTCCTGAAACACAGGAACAGACTTTGAGGGATATCATGCATAGGTTCACCGATATTTCCAGAGAGCAAGGGGTTGCTATAATCGGTGGAAATACAGTGTATGCCGGGGCAGTCAAATGCAATATCACCGTTACAGTTTATGGAAAGACCACTGCTGAGAGGAGACAGACTCTTCTACAAAAGGTGAAGCCTGGATATAAGATAATTGTGATTGGTGACGCTGGAAAGAGCGGAGCTTCGATGATCTGCAAAGAGAAGTTTGAAGAGTTGCGCCAGAGGTTTTCGGAGAGTTATCTGAAGGAGAATTTCCTCATGGAAAGGTCTTTGGATAGTAAGCCTTTGGTTGAGAAATCTTTATTTGATACATGCGGCTTGGCTGATCTTTCCGCAAAGCTCATTGATGCCGGTGCGGTATACCTTCATGATGTAAGCTTTGGAGGTGTGTACAGAACACTGGTTGAAATGTCTGAATATACAGGACTTGGGATTGATATCTGTCATGAGAGAATTCCAATAAAGCAGTCCACTATAGAACTCTGCGAGTTCTTTAATATAAATCCATATCAGCTTCTTGGAACGGGGGAATTGTGCGCGGCAGTTCCTGAGGAAGCAATAGATAGTATTAAAACGCTACTAACTAGCGAAGGGGTTATCTTTGGTGTGGCAGGTGAATTTACTGCCAGCAAAGAAAGAGTGGTTCATTCTGAAAGCTATCACATGTCGAGAAACTTAAACTATTACGACTGTGATGAGATATATAAGATCCTTAGGGCTGTTTAATTACATAGATTTTTACTGTGTAAGCAGTTGGGGATTTAAAGGGTTTACTATAGAGAAGGAATATATTGGGGAGGTAACAAAATGAATGTACTTTATGAAAACAGGGAACTGTCTTGGCTGAAGTTTAACCAGCGTGTTCTGGAGGAGGCCGAGGATAAGCGTAATCCTTTATGTGAGCGACTCACATTTATGTCTATATATCAGACTAATCTTGATGAGTTCTTCATGGTAAGAGTTGGATCTATCCATGATCAGATGCTTCTGGAGGATGACCCTACTGAGAATAAGACTAACATGACTGCATCCGAGCAGCTGGTTGCAATTCGTGAGAGAGTTCGCGAACTGGGCAAGCGTAAGGATGAGTCATATCATAAACTGATGAAGGAAGTGGAGAAGAAAGGCATCCGTGTCTGCATGTACAGCGAGCTGGATGACAAAGAGCGAGCTTTTGCTCAGGGCTTCTTCCAGCGTGAGATACAGCCACTGCTTTCTCCATTTACTATAAGCAAGAAGAGGCCATTTCCTTTTATAAAGAATAAGGAAATCTGCGCCACTGCAATTCTGGAAACAAAGGGTGGAAAGTCCAGAGTTGGAATCGTACCTTGTAGCAACGGAATGTTTTCAAGACTGATAGAGATTCCAGGCAGCAAAGGCAAGTTTATGTTAGCTGAAGAGCTGATATTACATTTCCTTCCTGATATTTTCTCTGGGTATACAATCGCTACTAAGTCACTTGTGAGGGTGACCCGAAATGCGGATATCGATGCGGACAAGGTTTACGACGAGGAACTGAATTACCGCGACCATATGGCTGAGGTTATCAAGCAGCGTAGAAAGCTGGAGCCAGTTCGTCTGGAGTACACACGCGATGTGGACAAGAAGATCATCAAGCGTGTTATGGACTTCTTCAAGATCGACAAGGAGATGGTCTTCAATACAGATGCACCGCTGGACATGTCATTTCTCTTTGATATCGAGGACATGCTGAGACATGACAAGACTCTGTTCTACGATAAGAGGATTCCACAGAGGACACCTGCTATCGACGAGACGAAGCCGATCATTCCACAGATTCTTGAGAAGGATCGCTTCCTGTCATATCCATATGAAAATATTCGTCCGTTCCTCAGCATGCTGCATGAGGCGGCTAACGATCCAAATGTCATCTCTATCAAGATGACTCTATATAGACTTGCTAAGCAGAGCAAGGTTGTTGAGGCGCTGGTGGAGGCGGCTGAGAACGGCAAAGAGGTTGACGTTCTGGTTGAGCTGAAGGCGCGTTTCGACGAGGAGAACAACATCGAATGGTCCAGAACTCTTGAGGACGCTGGATGTCATGTAATCTACGGCCTGGATGGGCTGAAGGTTCACAGCAAGCTGTGCCTTATCACCATGAAGAAGGGCAAGGATGTTGAGTACGTTACTCAGATCGGTACTGGTAACTATAACGAGAAGACTGCCCGACTTTATACAGACCTCTGTCTCATGACAGGCAATCAGAGCATCGGCGCTGAGGCGGCAAGGGTGTTCACTTCCCTTTCTATGGGCGAGGTGATGAAGCGTACCGAACATCTGCTGGTCGCTCCAAAATGTCTTCAGAACAAGATCATCGATAAGATCGATAGAGAGATTCAGATCGCGCGAGATGGCGGCGAGGGTTACGTGGGCGTTAAGATCAACTCCCTCACAGATAAGAAGATTATCGATAAGCTGATCGAGGCATCCATGGCTGGTGTTAAGATTGAAATGGTAATCCGAGGCATCTGCTGTTTGCATCCTGGTGTTAAGGGCAAGACGGACAACATCCGCATAATTAGTATTGTGGGCCGTTTCCTGGAACACTCCCGTATCTACATTTTCGGTAAGGGCGAGCGTGAGGAAATGTTTATTGGCTCCGCTGATTTTATGACCCGAAACACAGTAAGACGAGTTGAGGTGGCAACGCCACTTTATGATAAAGATATTAGAGACCGCGTGCGCGGATTCTTCCAGTTACAAATGTCTGACAACGTGAAAGCTAGAGAGCTGAAGAAGGACGGTAACTACACATACGTGAAGCATACTGAGCCTGCTATCGACAGCCAGAAGATTTTCTACGATGAGGCATATAAGGCGGCTGGAACAAATGAGGTAGAATGAAAAATCTGAGAATTAAAACCTTCATAAAGATAACCGTTTTTCTTATGACGTTTTTATCCCTGACAATCCTGACAGGGCTTCTTGTTGTATCCTTTACTCATAACGAGTTGAAAGAGGTCGAGGATGGAGCAAAGATGAGGTCAGGTGAAATCCTCGATGTTCTTGAAGCAGAGGGCATGGAGGCTGCAGCCAACAATGTGAGGCTGGAGTATAAGGTTGAGGATTACGCCAATGAGCAGCAGGGGCGAGTTCTTGTTATCGGCCGCGACTACATGGTGCTCATGGATTCATCAGGTAAAAATGAAAATTCCTATCTTATCAACGACAACCTGATGGATCTGATGAAGGGTAACACAGATGAGATTCGTTACGATACAAGCAATTCACTGGTCATCATGACACCAGTTGTTTCAAATGACATGGTGGTTGGTGCTGTCATTTATAAGGCATCCACTGTTGAGGCGAAGGATAATATCAAAAGTCAGGTAACTCTGAGCCTTATAGTTTTCGCTATCATTTTGGTTGTAGATATAATCGCTATCAGATTTATCTCTCATCGTGCGGTGAAGGACATCAACGACGTAAATGAGAAGATTATGCATACTGCGTTGGGCAATCTTCAGGACAGACTTCCTGAGGATGAAGGTTTCATCGAGGTGCAGGTGTTGGCTGAGAATTATAACGATGTACTTGAGCGTCTGGCCACCATCGACCAGACAAGATCCGAGTTCGTTTCCAACGTGTCTCACGAGCTGAAGACTCCGATCACTTCTATGAAGGTACTGGCGGAGTCGGTAACGCAAAATGAGGCTGCCACGGTTGATGACTACAAGGAGTTCATGGTGGACATCGTGGACGAGATCGACCGCGAGACTAAGATAATCAACGACCTGCTGACTCTTGTCAGAACGGACTCAAAGCAGGATGAAATGAATTTTGACGAGGCGGACATTAACGAGATGATCGAGACCATCGTGAAGACGGTTAAGCCTCTTGCAAATCAGCGTGCGATCAAGCTGAGCTATGATAGCTTCCGCGAGGTTAAGGCCCGCGTCGACGCAGTGAAGCTTTCGCTTGCCATTTCGAACCTTATTGAAAACGCAGTCAAATACAATGTTGATAACGGCTGGATCAGTGTCAGCCTGAATGCAGATAAAGAGTATTTCTACATAAAAGTTGCGGACTCCGGCGTGGGAATTCCAGAGGACGCAAAGGACAGAGTCTTCGATAGATTCTACCGCGTCGACAAGGCGAGAAGCCGTGACACCGGTGGTACAGGTCTGGGCCTGTCCATCACACGAAGCATCGTCAACGCTCACAAAGGAACTATCAAACTCTACAGCGAATCCGGTAAAGGCACCACCTTCACCGTCAAGATTCCACTATAAGGCACGTATATATGATTAAAGAAAAACTAATCAAAAATACCTCGTTAAAGAATCGACTTAAAAAGTTTGTATTGTCGACGGTTATATTTGGTATAGGTCTGGTGGCATTTTCAGGCTGTGGTGAAACACCAAGTTCTGAAGTGACAACGGAAAGTGTTGTGATGAAAGCCGGAACAATCCAGCTTTACCACGCAACTGATTCGGGTGTCGTCGCTGATTCACAGCGATATCAGCTGATGCAGCCTGACAATCTGGCGGCAGCGCTGGAGGAAGTAATCGAACAGCTTACCCTCAGCGACAAGCTCACCATCGACAAGTATCTGATCGTTGAGTCGCAAAATGTCACGCTATTCGTCACTGTTAAAGAAGGAATCACGGAAGAAGAACTCCTCCTTAACAGAGCCGCAATCGTTCGAAGCATCAGCGGTCTTGAAGTTGGTGATGTAGCCATAGTGATGACAAATGAAGCCGGCGAGGAAATCGAAAGGGCGACCTACACCGACGCCTCATTCTACTACTATGATGAATAACCAGCCAGTGGGGACGGTTCTCCCTGGCAGATTTTAGGAGAAATATATGAAACGACCATTAGTTTGTATGGGCGTGCTCTTCGTTCTTGGGGAGCTGGCCTATCGGCTGTTGGAGGAGAGTCCGATCTACTCCGCGGCGACTGTGATAATTGGAATATTGATCTGCAAAGCAAGCAGCAAATCTACGCCTTCGAGGTGCTCAGATTTGTTGCTTTTTTGTTGCCTGATTTTAGGTGCCCTCTGGGCGCTAGGATACTACGCTGGCGGGGGATTGGAGGTCGCGCTTGGAGCAACAAAACCGAACACGAATTTTGAGGGCACAATCTATATAAAATCAAATGGAATTGCACAGGATACACGTTCTAAGGAAATGTTTGCTGGCGACTTCGGTGAACCCGGAACCTACCTGAAAGTTCGGGGCAAACTGGAAGAACTTCCGGGAAGCACAAACCCGGGAAGCTTCGACATGGAGCAGTACTATGCCGGAAAAGGCATAAGGTTTGAACTGAATGTGTCGAAGTCAGAGGTAATAAATGGAAAGAAGAATCGGGTGGTAAATGGACTCTACCATATGAAGTGTAGGATGGCAGAGAGGATCGATGAGGCATTTCTTGAATATGAGGAACGACATAGTGATGAGGGAAAAGTTGATTTTGATGAGGCAGTATTAAAAACTATGATCCTCGGAGATAAGTCTGATCTCAGCAATGAAACAAAGATTCTGTATCAGCGTAGTGGAATTATCCACATCCTTGCTATCTCTGGACTACACGTTGGTCTTCTGGCAAGCATACTAGAATGGCTTCTTATTCGATTAAAGGTTAGAAAGAACAAGGCGGTGGTGATCATCATGATCGTGGCAGTTCTTTACGGCATAATGACAGGCTTCAGTGACGCTACAATGAGAGCTGTTCTTATGCTGATCATAGGGAGGATAGCATTTCTCGTTGGTAGGACGCCGGATTTACCAACTAGTATGGTGGAGGCACTTCTCATCATGGTGATTCACAATCCCGACTCTCTCTTTTCCACGGGCATGCTGATGAGTTACATGGCCGTGATGGGTGTTGTTACAGGTGAGATGCTGATTCATCAGGTGCTTGATAGGCGAAGTTTTAAGTTTATCAAGAAGCTTAGGAGAAAGGGTCGAATCAAGGGCTTCGTTGAGGGTGTGATAATCTCCATATCTATCAACCTGTGGATGCTGCCGCTGATTATGCGGACCTACTATGAGGTGCCTGTTTTTTCA
>R24__coassemble_883_pt1 | contig 18178 bp, 12 predicted proteins | sample R24__metabat2_high_PE_052 | metagenome-assembled genome bin R24 | reverse complement strand
ATATAAAAAGTTATTAGTCCCCACAATACATAATTTACCATCACACCCCTAATTGTCCAAGGGCGTTGGGGGGGGTGCCGGGGGGGCCGCCCCCACTGCACCAAGGTCTGTCCCCACTGCACTTTAGATTGTTCCCCTACTGCATATAATGGTTGACAAATGGAATAACAATGGAATAAACTCAAAGTAACATCACGCAAAAGGAAAGAAGAAAACTATGTTTATAGAAGAGCTTAAAGAGAAAAAAGAGAAATACAACTTCACATGCAAAATGATATCAGAGGCATCAGGCGTTCCAATGAGCACTGTCCTCAAGGTTTTTAGTGGAGTGAATGAGAATCCCCGTAATTCAACTCTTCAAAAACTAAGTAAAGGTATGACATTACTCGAGAGACAGATGCGCTATGTGAGTTATTATGATGCCCTGACTGAAATGAGTAAATCGAAGGAGGGTAAGAAAATGTCAGAAGATATAAGTATAGAAGAATTTAAGAAGAGACTAAGTTTAGATGAGGTGCATGATGGTGCAGCAGCTTATCAGGTAAATGCAAGAAATAAAACGATAGATGATTTCATGGCACTTCCAGAAGGCACAATGATAGAGCTGATTGATGGACAGTTTTATGATATGGCTGCTCCGTCTATCAAACATCAGGATATAGCTGGCGAGATTTATGTTCTATTAAAGAATTATGTAAAAAAGAATGGTGGGAATTGCAGACCTATGATTGCTCCAACTGCTGTTCGACTTGATAGAGATAACAAGACCATGGTTCTCCCGGATGTTCTTGTGTGTTGCAATCGTGATCAGATTAAAAAGAACTGGATCGATGGCGCTCCTGATCTTATCGTTGAAGTTTTGTCTCCGAGCAATTGGTACAACGATGTAAAAAGGAAACTCGACAAATATAAAAATGCAGGTGTGCGAGAGTATTGGATAATAAATCCAGAACAAAGAGTTGTGTGGGCATACTTCTTCGAAGAAGGTGATACCTATAAAGAATACACTTTTGAAGATAAGATTCCGGTAAGAATCTGGAATGACAAGTGCGTCATAGACTTCAAAGAAATATCAGAATATATATAGGAGAGGAGGGGTATATTATAAATAACAAAACTATAGATGATTACCTTAAATTGCCAGATGACGAACCGGTAGTATATACCTTTGATGATGTGGTTCCCGTAGAAATATGGGAAGGCAAATGCAAAGTCGACTTCCAATGGCTTTCGCAACAAATCTACTAATAAAATTGCTTAAAATTTGGAAGATAATTTGTGAATTATTTGCTCGAAAACTGAGCATTTTTTCGTTGAGAAGAATGTGATGTAAGTGGTAAAATATAAGCGGGTTTCATTAGTATTTATAGGGGAAATGCTATTGAAGGGGATAACCGTATGAAGAGAAATATTCATAAATCCATAGCTGTTGTATTGTCTACGGCAATGGCGATTTCCTGCATGTCTTTTTTATCAGTTCCTAGCTTGTTTTCGAGCTGATTCCGAACTATATAGAAACTGTGGATGCCGCGAGCGTTCCGATAAAAGAGAATATTGAAACGACTGCATCAAATGGGATGATTATTGTTGGTGTAGAAGGTAAGGAATACACTTCTGATATGCAGACGCTCCTTAATCGAATTAATGCTGTTAGAAAGGAAGCGTGCGATAATCATTATCCGGATCCTAGAGATCCTTCGAAAATTCTACAGTCCAGCGATTATGTTGAGATGCAAATAGGTGAAGCATGTATGAAAACAGCAGTGATTCGAGCTGCTGAAGCATCTATTCGTATGAATCATGCTAGACCTAGATCCTCGGGAGAACTTGATGCATTGGATGTTATAGGTCATTTTGTGAAGTACGGCAGTCATGGGGAAAATTTGGCTTGGAGTGCAATGCATGCTTCTAGTATAGAGGGAGGGATTAACGAAAAGGATGATTGGATTAAATTTAAAGATTCTCCGGGTGGAGGACAAGTTGGTCATTACAAGACATTGATCAATCCAGATATGAAGTTTACAGGTATGTCTACATTTAATCCGATAAATGATTCGGCTCCTTATGATTGGTGTTGCACGGCTGGAGCATATTCATCTTCAGATGTGCCACTAACTACTTTACCTGGAGCACAGAATACCCAGTATATTCAAAAGATGGAAATTCCTGTTTCAAGTGTGATCAATAAAGATATTACTGGTGATTCTATACTTTACACTGGAACCACTTCTGATTATGAGCTTCTTGTAGCTGCTTCATTTTCAGGTGTTAGGGCTAATACAGTAGTGGATTGTCCTGTATACAGTGGAGTTTCGTGGTCGAGCGATAATCCAGATATTTTATCTATAGATGAAAATGGTATGGCAACAGCAAAGACAGTAGGTTCTGTTAAAATCACAGCTACAATTGGTGGCCAGTCAGTGACGCGAGATATTGTTGTTGTCCCAGAGGGCACAACGGTTGTTAGTGTAGCTAATCCTCCGGTTGTTACTACTGAAAGTAACAAGGTCCCAGTTCTTACAAAGACGGTTGAGGCGACACTCAGCAATGGTTCAAAGATAACTATTGATACAAGATGGGATACTTATGATACGAGTGAGTTGTTGACACATTTTACTGGTAAAGATATTGATGTTAATGGAACTGCTGGAGGTTTCCCAATAACTCAGAGAATCCATGTAAATGCAGCAAAGATTGAAAAGGTATATCCTTCAAAAAGTTCAGTAACGACTAATTGTGGATCTCTTCCTGAAGAAATAGAAGTGAAAGTTGATTTGTCAAATGGATATACATGGAAATATCCATCTTCATGGAATTCTAGTTATTTTACAGTTTGGGATCGAAGCGGTCTTGAACAGTGTAATATATCGAGTGGTGGAGATTTTACAATAACTGGATATTTAAAATTGACTACAGAGAATGGATTGGAAAAATTTCCAATATCTGTAAGCCTTCATGTTAACCCGGGAACATCTTCTAATAATATGATGAATGACATTCCTGTAGCTGGAAACGATGTGGATAATACATCAGGTGGAGGTAATAATAACTCAAATAATGGTGGCGGTGGAAATATAGGAAATAACACTGGCGGTGGTAATTCACAAAATGGAGGATCGAGTTCAAGTAAACAGGGTATGAACAGTGGCGCTTCATCTTCAGGAAATGGAAACAATTCGGGAAGTGGAAGTGGTTCTACAAACGTGGACGCAACTCCAACACCTACGGTAGAAATTACAACTCCAGCTCCAGCTGCACCAACCTACAGTAATGAATGGGTGAACGGTGTATGGTACGATGAGAATGGTAACAATACATATTCAGGAACACTTAGCTGGAAGTCCAACAGCACAGGCTGGTGGGTTGAAGATAGTGCAGGCTGGTATCCGGTTAGCTGTTGGCAGAAGATAGATGGCGAGTGGTACTATTTCAACTCGAGCGGTTATATGGCATCCAGTGAATGGTATAATGGATACTGGTTTAATGGTAACGGAACTTGGGATTCAACCTATAAGTTGACCTGGTGCAGTAATTCATCAGGTTGGTGGATTGAAGATATATCAGGCTGGTGGCCATCAAACTGCTGGCAGAAAATAGATGGTAGCTGGTATTACTTCGATGCTAGTGGTTACATGGTAACAAGCAGATATATCGATGGCTACTGGATTGGTGCTAATGGCGTTTGCCAGTAATACATTGAGGAATATCACAAAAAAAGCAAATTTCTCTAAAAAGGAAAAATAGCAAGAAATAATTATCCGAGGTTTGTCTCCAGACAGGCCTCGGATTTTGATATTATGTGCGTGTCTTGTTCATGAGAGCTTAGCAAACTAGAGAGGCGGCTACTTATGAAAGGATAGAGAGTGATAAATCCTAGAATAGAGAGTTGGAAAGAGAGTTTAAGGAGGAGAGAGGATGTCAATTCAGTTAAAGGATTCAGGAAGTAGTGGTAATAGTGATGGGTTCGTTAGGAGTAATTACAACGGCAACGGCTATGGTGGATATCAGAACAGCGTTGGTGGAAGCGTTCCGCCAACTCGTTACTCACAGCCGACGGTCCATGTAGATGATTCATTTTATTATGAAAGACCAAAGAGAGGTGGACTTAGTCATAACCAGATAATGACCATTTCAGATATTCTGGAATGGATAGTGTATGGCGCCGAAACCCTTGCGGGTGTATTGCTTATTATATTTGCATTAACACACATGGTTTCTGCTGATGGAGGGATGTCAATTGTAAGCGTTATTATTACGATTCAGACAGTAGTAATCTTAATCGATGCTCTGTTCCAAGTTTTGTATAGGAAAGAAAGTATTTTACTTATTGTATTTGCATTTATTCTTTCTGGTTGCTATCCGATTATCAGGGGAAAGATTATAGATGGTCAGATTGATACAAGAGCGATTATTTCAATAATTGTTTTTGCACTTGGTTTTATAACATATCTTATTGCGATGTAATAGTTTAGTCATTTGGACATAACTCTCTAGGGAATGCAGTGGACTTGTTCCACTGCATTTTTTCGTGCCTGAAAAATATTTTTATAAGGGTGTATGCAACACTTTGCAGTTTTCGTTGTACTTATATGAATGGCGGCTTTTGAAATGTATATTTGAAAAGTCAAAATTATTTAAATCAAGGGGAGGATTTAAAAATGAAGAAAAATATTGTGTCGAAACTATTATCAACCGTGTTAGCTTCGTGTTTGATAATTGGTGGGGTGTCATTTGGTGGCATTAAGAGTGTAAATGCTGCAGGAAACAGTGACACATTGTATCTTAAAGCAAGTGATATGAATGATGGCAAAGTATCTTTCTATGATACTTCAACTAAAAGATTAGATTTCGACGGCATCCATCCTGGCTTTAAAAATGTATGTATCGAACTTGATGAAAAGATTACCTTTGGTACAATAAGCAGTTTCGCTAATTTAATTTTTTCAGGAGATAAAGAGGCTAAATTAGAAGGCGATATATTTTCTTATAACGATACTGATCTTACTGTTAATAAGGATGTGACATTAAAAGCTGATACTTTATATAATAATTATATTGATACTACGAATCTATATTTTTATGGAAAGCTAGAAGGAATATATATTGATCATATTTGTGCAGAGGAGACTGCTCTTTTTTCTGGAGCCAGTATTAATTTAGAAAGTTGCAAGAATTTTTTTGATTCGTTTGATAATCTTGAAATAATTGATTCTCAAATTGATATAGAAGATTGTCAGAGCCTTTTTGATTGCGAATCAATCAAGATAAAAAACTCTTCGATTAATTGCGATAGTGTTGATTCCAAGTTTATTGCAGCACAACAAATTACTATAGAAGATAGTGATATCGTTGCAGGAGAATCTGAATACGGTATTTATGCCACGCTCGCGAATAGGCCTTATAAAGGAGTAATTTTATCTATTAGTGGAAATACTAATATTAATATTAATTCGGATGAATATGCTTTATATTCGGATGAGAATATAGAGATAAATGGTGGAAATATCGTATTAAATAGCCAAAAATCAGAGGCTATTTTCGCTAAGGGAGATTTCACATTTGACGGAGATAGTATAAGTGCAACAACTGAAGACGCTAGCAAAAGATGTATTAGTGTAGATGGAGATATAATAACAGGTGATAAGTGCAATATTAAGTCTGAGGGCGGAACGGGTTCCTTTGAAATTGAGAAGTCATATGATTTAAAGGATGCAGAAATTTCGAGTATTGAAGATAAGACATATACTGGTCAACCTGTTACACAGAGTCCTGTTCTTACAATTAAGGGTACAGCACTTACTGAAGGAAAGGATTATACAGTTTCATATTCAGATAATGCTTCAGTTGGAACAGCAACTATTACATTTAAAGCGATTGAAGGTTCAAGATATTACGGTGAAACTTCAGTTACTTTCCAAATAGCTGAGGCTAAAGACGAAACAAATATGAAGGAAGAGCGTGAATCGCGAGATGGAAAGCCTGATGAGTCAGGATTAACAGTTGATAAGACAAAAGACCAGTCAGCAGGTAGCCAGAGTAACGACGCACAGTCAACAGGTAGCCAGGAAAATGAAGCTCAGTCAGCTGAAGAAGTAAAGAGAAGCAGTGAATGGGTAAATGGCCAGTGGTACGATGCTGATGGAAATGCATCATATGCACCAAAGGGTCAGTGGAAAGAAGATGCAACTGGTTATTGGTACGAGGATGAATCCGGATGGTATCCAGTAAGTCAGTGGCAGAAGATTGATGGCAAATGGTATTACTTCACAGAAGACGGTTACATGGATTACAGCGAGTACCGAGATGGTTACTGGCTACAGGCAGATGGCTCATGGGACGAAGTATCATCAAATGGTAGATGGTGCCAGGATTCAACAGGTTGGTGGTATGAAGACGACGGTTGGTATCCAAAGAATCAGAATCTCTGGATCGATGGAGTAAAGTATTACTTTAACGCAGAGGGATACTGGAAATAATTGTAACTAAAGATATATAGATTCAGGAAATGCAGTGGACTTGTTCCACTGCATTTTTTATGCTAGACTGACCTTGGGTTTGTGACCTAAACATGCACATTTTAAAGGTATGGAGATTATATGTAGGAGGGAACTAATATGACCACCGCACAGATCGGAATTATTGTTTCTATTGTTACTTATCTTGCAGGAATGCTTATTGTAGGTTTTTTAGCGTCGCGTAAGACGAAGGATGTTGGTGACTTCTACTTAGGTGGAAGGAAACTTGGCCCATTTGTAACTGCAATGAGTGCAGAAGCATCAGATATGAGTTCGTATCTACTTATGGGTGTCCCTGGACTAGCTTACTTCTCAGGTATTGCAGATGCTGGATGGACTGCTATAGGACTCGCAGTTGGAACCTATCTTAACTGGCTCTTTACAGCAAAGAGACTTAGAAATTATACAGCAAAGATAGACGCTATCACGCTTCCGGAATATTTCAAGAGAAGATTCAGAGATAAGAAGAATATCACACTTCTCATAGGTGCGCTGGCTATTATCGTATTCTTTGTTCCATACACAGCTTCAGGTTTTTCTGCTTGTGGAAAGCTGTTTGCACAGCTCTTTGGAGTTAATTATCAGCTTGCAATGGTGGTTTCTGCAATCATCATAGTAGGATATACAACAACTGGTGGATTCCTTGCGGCGTCCACAACAGACTTCATTCAGTCAATAGTCATGAGCTGCGCTTTGGTGGTTGTACTTCTGTACGGAATTCATAATGCAGGTGGTATGGGTGCAGTGATAGATAATGCAAATGCACTTAAGGGCTATCTTGATATGAATGCGACTCATTTAAATGCATCGTCAGATAATGTGACGCAGTATATAAATGAGGCTGCTCCATATGGTCTTTTCAGCAAGATTACAATGTTCTGCTGGGGACTCGGATACTTTGGTATGCCACATATCTTGCTGAGATTTATGGCTATCGAGGATCCTAAGAAGTTAAAACTATCTCGTAGAGTAGCGTCAGTATGGGTTGTTATATCACTTGGAGTAGCAACATTTCTTGGAGTAGTTGGACGTGCTATGACAGAGAGCGGAGCACTGAAGCTCCTTATGGATGAGACAGATCTTACAGCTACATCTGAGTCAGAGAAACTTGTAGTAGTTTTGGCTGACCATATATCCCAAAATGGATTTGGCTATGCTCTTATAGCCGGACTTATAATTGCAGGAATACTTGCATCAACTATGTCGACAGCAGATTCACAGCTTATAGCTGCTTCATCAGCTGTTTCTGAAAATATCATTCAGGATGTATTTAAGATAAAACTTAGCGAGACGGCGGCTATGCTGACAGCTCGTATAACACTTGTAATAGTTGGAGTACTTGGAGTTATCATCGCGTGGGATCCTTCAAGTTCAGTCTTCAATATCGTATCCTTCGCGTGGGCAGGATTCGGTGCAGTATTTGGACCAGCTATGCTGATGTCACTCTTCTGGAAGAGAACCAACAAATATGGTTGCATCGCAGGAATGATTGCAGGAGGTGTTACAGTATTTGTTTGGAAGTATGGAGTTCGTCCTATGGGAGGAGCTTGGGACCTCTACGAACTAGCTCCAGCATTCCTAGTAGCACTTATCTTTATTCTAGTGGTATCACTCGTGACACCAGCGCCAGAAGAAGAAATAACAAAAGAGTTCGACGAAGTCGCAGCCATGTAAAAAATGAGTCACCTTGTACGTCCGACGTAAAAGGTGACTCATTTTTAGATATTTTCGATTTGCCAGTCGATGGCTTCGATGCCGTGGCTGGTGAGGAAGTCATTTGCCTTAGAAAAATGTTTGCATCCGAAGAATCCTCGATATGCGGAGAGTGGTGATGGATGAGGAGCTTCAAGAATCAGATGCTGGGGATTACTCAGCATCTGTTTTTTACTTCTGGCAAAGGAACCCCATAGCATGAAGACAATAGGTCTATTTTCCTGGTTAAGTGCGCGGATGGCGGCATCCGTGAATTCTTCCCAGCCCTTTCCCTGGTGGGAGGCGGCGCGGTGGGCCTGGACAGTAAGTACCGCGTTTAGAAGGAGTACGCCTTGGTTGGCCCATTTGACCAGATAGCCATTGTTTGGGATATAACATCCGCAGTCGGACTCAAGCTCCTTGTAGATATTAACGAGAGAAGGCGGAATCTCCACGCCTGGCTTTACTGAGAAAGAAAGCCCGTGGGCCTGACCTGGCTCGTGGTAAGGATCCTGTCCGATGATGACAACCTTTACTTCGCTGAGCGGCGTAAGGTGAAAGGCGTTGAAGATATCATCTCCAGGTGGGTATACAGTTCCACTGGCGTAGGCCTTTCCTACAAAATCGAAAAGCTTCTTATAGTAGTCTTTCTTATATTCTTCCTTCAGGGCATCGGCCCAGTCGTTCGTAATTGGTGGCATATCATTCTCCTTCTTGGATGTTTCAAATTAACATATGTTAATGAAAATATCGTACTATGTTGCTAGTATAGCAGAATAATTAAAGATTTGACAAAGAATTAGAGATTTCTTTATAGTATTATTTTGGTGTATAATGAAAATATCGTGCTGAAAACGAATTATTTAACTTGAATATATGTAATGGGAAATGAGGTTTTTGAAAAAATGAGTGATGTGAGAAAGACACAGGCTGTCATCGACAGCGTAAACACAGTTATTAAAGGAAAGGATGCAGTAGTCAGAAAGGTGCTGGCTGCCATAATCGCAGGCGGACATATTCTGATGGAGGATATTCCTGGAGTTGGTAAAACTACACTGGCGACAGCATTTGCCAGAAGCTTGTCACTTGATTATAAGAGAGTGCAGTTCACACCTGATGTACTCCCAAGTGATATCCTGGGATTCTCCATGTTCAATGCTGCAACCAAAGAATTCGAATATAGACCAGGTTCTGTTTTTTGTAATCTATTCCTGGCAGACGAGATCAACCGTACTTCACCAAAGACTCAGTCAGCTTTGCTCGAGGTAATGGAGGAAGGTACAGCAACAGTTGATGGCGTAACAAGACGACTGCCAGATCCATTCGTAGTTATCGCTACAGAAAACCCATACGGTTCTTCAGGAACACAGATGCTTCCTGAGTCACAGCTTGACCGATTCATGGTCTGCCTTTCTATGGGTTACCCTGCACATGAGGATGCAGTTCAGATTCTCAAGGGAAATGCGACTAACCCACTTTCACGCGTTCAGAAGGTGATCACAGTTGATGAGCTGATCCAGCTGAGACGTGAATCTAATGATATGTTTATCCGTGATGAAATATATGAATATGTAGTTGATCTTGTTGAAGAGACGAGAGAAAATCAGATATTCTCTGCTGGAGCAAGTCCACGTGGAACTATTGCTCTGCTCAATATGGCAAAGGCTATCGCAGTTATCGATGGCAGAGACTTTGTAACTGCTGAAGATGTTCAGTCAGTTGTGAAGGATACTCTTGGTCATAGAGTAAAGCTTGGTCAGAAGGCTAGAGCACAGGGCATGAATATGGATGCAGCTATGAAGGCTCTGATCCAGTCGGTTCGTGTACCACGTATGTAATGGAATTTTGTCACCTGGAGAATGTTTGATAGTAGTATATGGAAACTAAGACACCGAGACAACTGAAGAAAGAAGCTAAGGAAAAAGAAAAACTTAGAAGACCTTTAAGAACGGTAGTACATCCCACCAGGATTATCGCGTATCTTGTGCAGCTGGCTATAGCTTATTATGTGCACGATTTCCTGCGAAACCATTTTATGCTGCTCGTTATGTGGGTTATTCTTTTGTTGCCGATTTTTGATCTGATCACATTTATCCTTCTCTATCGTGGTGTGAGGGTTGAACTTTCTGCACCTGAACGAGAGGTGAATCGTAATAGCGTTGGATATCTTAATCTGAAGATGATCAACACAAGCTACCTCATTTCCTATGATGTAAATGTAAAGCTTGATGTGGAGAATTCATTCTACAATGATAGTAGCGCAACACTACTATCTCTTCCAGTAAGTGCGAGATGTAACGAGGATAAGCAAATCCCAATAAAGTATTCTATGAACGGAATATATAAGTACGCCATACAGGCAATCACCATTCGAGATCTTCTCGGATTCGTTTCTGTGAAGAAGTCATTTGACGAAACAGCTGAGGTGAATGTGTATCCAGAAAGATCTCTTGCAGCAGAAGTTGATATGTCTGATATGAACAGAGGTATGACTGAGAGTGAAGAGACAATAAAGAAGGGACACGACTTCTCTGATGTATCTGATGTCAGAGAATATATTCCTGGTGATAAGCTGATGAGCATCCATTGGAAGCTGTCTGCAAAGAGAGATATTCTGATGGTTAAAGATAGAGTTGCTATGTCGGATCAGCAGATGGTTATCCTGACGGAGCTTTCTGGTTCGGATGAGGAAGTGGATGAGATACTTACACTTACCTATGCTGTAACTAAGCGACTTGTGCAGGAACAGACCTATGTAAGACTTCTTTGGTGGAGTGAAACAAAGTATTCATTTGAAGAGAGACAGATTATGAGTCTCCGAGATCTGAGAGAAGCATTTACAGAAATCTACTATGCATCGATTTATTATGATCCTGAAAAGACAAGAGGCTATATGTCCAGCATCTATCCAGAACTTAAAGCATACGTAAAGGTATGCATGTTTGAAGGACAGGCAAATGTCTTAGTACTGGAGCAAGATTAACTCTAGAATACTAAGTAGTGAAATAAGACTAAGAAATAAAGAGAAAGTATCAAGAAGAAACTAAGTGTGATTTATGAATAATAGTATATGGTCACAACTTAATAAAGAGATTACATTACCCGGCATGAAGCCAAAGCAGCAGAAGCAGAAGAAAGCGCTTTCTGCGTGGAACCGTGAGGACAGAAATCCAGTAAAGCTTTGTAAGGGTGCTGAGATAGATGAGTCTGTATACGATATAAGTGAGAACAGATATTATACTCTGATCCTGAAGGGCATTATCGTGTACATGATCACTGCGGGAGGAATCGGTTCTTATCTGACTGCATTTGATATTGCATTTAACCAGGTGATCTTTAACATTATTATCCTGGCAACGGCTATCATATGTGCCATACTGTATCATTCCTTCAAGTCGGAGAACCTTGGCTATCTTGGATTCTTTGCAGTGTACGCAGGTTCCATGTTCCTGTTTAAGGATTACATCAACTCTGGTTTCTATGCCGTACTCAACGATACTATCGACTGGGCAGCGGTGTACTTTAATGCCGAAGGTTTCCAGTACTACAATGAGCGAATTTCCAACAGATATGCGGCAGTAACAGTTGCGGCATGCATTATTGGAATCGCCATGAATGTACTTCTCAATAACTACATTCTGAGACATGCCAGATATATTGTGGCAATTGGACTTGCTCTGACAATAAATGTTATCGCATTCTATATGGAAAAGGAGCCGGACACATTCTATACGATCCTTGTTCTGTTTGGAATACTGATGACATTTGTTCTCAAATGTGGTCGCCACTACCATCTAAGTCGAAGGGATCACATATATGCCCGTATGAAGCATGGCATTACCTACCAGCTGGACTTCAAGTCTTTGTGGCAGGGAATTGTGATTGCGCTCTGCTTCATCGTAGTTGTGGTAACACCTCTCAGTGTTATCTATAACAAGAACTTTTATGATAATTATCAGGAAGCCAGTGAGAACAAGGTTGTTACCCGTGATGTATTCCAGAACTTCATCACTCTTGGTTTCTTTGGAATCATAGATCATTATCCAAACAACGGTGGTCTTTCAACTGGTGAGTTGGGTGGCGTTGCATCCGTTCGACTGGATTATATGACAGACCTTACGGTGCTCTATACTCCGTATAGCATGGATACACTGTACATTAAGAACTTCACTGGCGATGTTTATATGCCATACACAAATAAATGGAATGAAGTTTCGATGACAAGGAAGACCTATCCGACTGAGGTGGAGGCGCTGAAGAAAGCTTATGAGAACGGTGATCCATATTCTGCTCAGGGTTATATGACCATCACAAATGTCGAAGCTCCGGCTGCACCTTATCAGCCTTATTTTGCTGACGGTGATATGACACCAGTGTTCTTCAGAAATAGTAAGACATACACTTACTATCCGAGAACAGCTAAGAGTACAGCGACTATAAAGAATTATAAGCCTGATGAACTCTATCTGGATGTGCCATCTGAAAACAAAGAAACAATAGATAACTTCATTGAAGAGGCGGGCTTCGAAAAGGGCGATGCCATGGATGTGGTTAATCAGGTGAAGGAATACTACGTTGAAAACATTCCTTACACCATCAGACCTGGCGCAACTCCTTGGCGAGCTGACTTCATCAACTATTTCCTTACTGATAACCGTAAGGGATACTGTGCGCACTTCGCATCTGCGGCTACCCTTATCTTTAGAGAAATGGGAATCCCGGCCAGATATTGCGAAGGTTACGCTGTAAGCTTCAACCAGATGACACTCTACGGTGAATTGGTAGAAGATGCAGAATACTCGAATTACTATGACGGATACAATGAACTGGGTGAGACTGCCCTGGTTCGAATGGATGTAACAGACGCCAGCGCCCATGCCTGGGTTGAGGTTTATGTTGAAGATAAAGGTTGGATACCTGTAGAGGTAACTCCGCCATCCGGTACAGAAGAGGAAGAAGTAGACAGCTTCTGGAATTCCTTCAATGACATCTTTGGTGATGGAAATGAAGATATGTCGGATCGTGAAACAGATATTAACACCAACGTGGATATATCTGCTGCAGACAGAGTAGTGCGTGTGATCGCATTTGTCATTATGGGCGTTCTGTTCCTGGCTGCGTCACTCTTCATCTTCCTGAAGATCTGGCCAAGCATCAATTATAAGATACAGTACTCAAAGGCGGGGCTTTCGGATAAGCTCATTCTGAGATACAGTCTCTTTGTAAAGAAAAAGCGCAAGAAGGATAAATGGTTTCGCACTCGTATGAGTTATGAAGAGCAAATGGATTTCCTCCTGGGATTTTCTGCAAGGGACCGTGACAGAATGGTGGATATCCTGAACCGAGCAGGTTTCTCAAATCATGAGATAAGTCAGGGCGACTTCGACTTCGCTATGTCGATGCTGGATGATTTCTTTAAGAGAGTTACCCCGCGTTTGGAATAAGCTAAACTAGTGGTATAGCAAAATGTGGTTGACATCGTAGCGGCGGCTGTGTTATCTTCTACACATCAATTTAATATCGTAGGCGAAAGCCTATGAACCATCAAATGCGATGATGGGGAATAGTAAATGTCGAAGATTCCTGTGAGAGAACTGCCGGGTGGTGCGAGGCAGAGGATATTCACATCGAACTCGCCCCTGAGCAGGTTGGGTGAACGTAGTTATAAGTAGTCCAACTCGGGACCTCCCGTTACAGAGGAAAGATATAAGAGCTACTTAGTAGTGAGTAAGTACTAAGAAAAGCCCCGTATCGATGAGTGCATACGTTAGTTCGTATGAAGTAGAGTGGTACCGCGTGAATTCACGTCTCTACAAGCTTTTTCAGAGGTTTGTAGAGACTTTTTTTATTGTCATTAACTCGTTGAAAAAGCATAGCATTCATAGTAAAATAAGAATTTGGAGGTAATGAGACATGAAGAATTATCAGCATTACAGAAGAGGTTATTTTATGCCACCAGTTGAGTCAACTGAGTGGGTAAAAAAGGAGTATATAGACAAGGCTCCAATCTGGTGCAGCGTTGACCTACGTGATGGTAACCAGGCACTTGTGGTTCCAATGAGCCTTGATGAAAAGATAGAATTTTACAAGGAACTCATCCGTGTTGGATTCAAGGAGATCGAGATTGGTTTCCCTGCAGCCAGTGAGACAGAGTATGAGTTCTGTCGTCGTCTTATTGAGGAAGATCTGATTCCTGATGATGTTACGATCCAGGTACTTACACAGGCTCGTGAGCATATCATTAAGAAGACATTTGAAGCCGTTCGTGGAGCTAACCCAAAGAACGTAGTTGTTCATGTTTATAACTCCACCAGCGTGGCTCAGCGTGAGCAGGTATTCAAGAAGTCAAAGGAAGAAGTTAAGCAGATCGCTATCGATGGTGCTGCACTTCTTAAGCAGCTTGCTGATGAGGATGGCGCTGAGTATAGATTTGAGTACAGCCCAGAGAGCTTCACAGGTACAGAGCCTGAGTATGCACTTGAGGTTTGTAATGCAGTTCTTGATGTATGGCAGCCAACACCAGATCGTAAGGCTATCATCAATCTTCCTGCAACAGTAGAGATGTCACTTCCTCATGTATACGCAAGTCAGATTGAGTACATGAGTAAGAATATGAAGTACCGTGAAAATGTTATCCTTTCACTTCATCCACACAATGACCGTGGCTGCGGCGTTGCGGATGCGGAGCTTGGACTCCTCGCAGGTGCTGACAGAATAGAAGGAACACTTTTCGGAAATGGTGAGAGAACTGGTAACGTTGATATCATTACACTTGCCATGAATATGTTTACACACGGCGTTGATCCTGAGCTTGACTTCTCAGATATGCCAAAGATTCAGGAAACATACGAGAGACTTACAGGTATGGAAATCTACCCAAGAGAGCCATACTGTGGAAAGCTTGTATTCGCTGCATTCTCTGGTTCACACCAGGATGCTATCGCAAAGGGTATGAAGTGGCGTGAAGAGGATCCAGATCAGATGTGGACTACTCCTTATCTTCCACTTAATCCAGAAGATATTGGACGTACCTACGACGGTGATGTTATCCGTATCAACTCACAGTCTGGTAAGGGTGGTGTTGGATTCATCCTTGAGACAAAGTACGGCTTCAACCTTCCAAAGAAGATGAAGGAAGATGTTGGTTACGCAGTAAAGAGTGTTTCAGATCATAGTCATAAAGAGCTTCAGCCTGAAGAGGTTTACGAAGTATTTAAGGAGCAGTATGTAAATGTTGCTTCACCAATTAAATTCATTGAATGCCATTTCCAGCAGGTAGATGGAATCAGATGTGAGCTCACCATCGAGCGTGACGGTGTTCACAAGGTTTATCATGGCCAGGGTAATGGACGTCTCGATGCAATCAGTAATGCGATCATGAGACACTTTGCAGTAACATTTGAAATCGTAAACTACGATGAGCATGCGCTTACACGTGGATCTAATTCACAGGCATGCGCATATGTGGCAATCCAGGTTGATGGACAGGATGCAATCACTTACGGAGCTGGTATCCACACAGATATTATTGAGGCATCAGCATATGCCCTCATCACTGCAGTTAACAAGGCGCTTCAGGAAAAGCACCTTAGCTAATATATCGGATTATTTATGGGAAATGAAGAGAAAGACAATGTAATATATGTCTCTGGTTCGGAGGAGGCTCGCCAGGAAAATGTCCGCCGCAAAGCCGATCGACAGAAGAGTCGTGTGCTTACTTTTGTAATAGCTGCGATTCTGCTGATCATTGTTGTAGTTGGAATCTACGTGCATTTTAAAATCCAGACCTACAAGGGTATTAAGGTGGTGAATTCCGTTGAGACTGTGTACGATGCAAATGCAAATTATGCTGAGTTCGCCGACAACGTGCTGAAGTACACCCCTGATGGTGTTTCGTACATCAACAGAAATGGGGAAGTAGTTTGGACTGCAGGCGAGGACTTCAAGGTTCCAATCGCGGATGTATGTGGAGACTACGCGGTTGTTGCTGATAAGGGTGGAAACCTTGTAGCGGTTTATGGCGTGGAGGGTGCTATCAGTACCGTGAAGATGCCATATACCATTTGCGACGTTGGCGTGGCTAAGCAGGGAGCCTTTGCGGTTATCCTTGAGTCAGATTCTACCAACTACATTCACATGTACGATAAGACCGGCCAGATCATTTACGAGATCCAGACATCCATCGACAAGAGTGGTTATCCTATGGACATCGCTGTGTCCGACGACGGTCGCAAGCTGTTCACCAGCTACTTCAAGATGGATGGAGTAAATATAAAGAACAACCTCACTGCTTACAACTTCGATGAGGTAGGACAGAATGAGAACGCCGACAGAATGGTGGGCGGATATTCATTTGACGAGGAAATGATTCCTAAAGTAGAGTTCGTGACAAATGATATCGTTGCCGCTTTTTCTGACAAGGAGATTCTTCTATATAATATGAAAGAAAAACCATCCGAGAGAGCGACTATCCCTTATGAGACCGAGGCTAGCAGTGTTTTCTATTGCTCAGACTATATTGGTGTCATTTATCCTGACAAGAGCGCAGGTACCAGCACAGGCTACAAGCTGGTGACTTACGACCTAAATGGCAAGGAGAAGTATAGCTACTCCTTCAACATGGATTACGACAAGATTTACACAACCCCAGAGGAGCTGATTCTCACTGGCGGTAATCAGTGTCTGATAATTCAGGCGAGCGGACGTACTAAGTTTGCGTACACATTTGATGGACTCATTAAGTCTATGACTCCATCCGCAAGCCGCAACGAATACATCGTGACCTATGAGAACCGCACCGAGACTATCCGTCTCCGCACCGAAGATGAGTAGAATGAGTCAAAAGGGCTCAAAGCCGAATCGACTCATTTTGAGGAATTTAAATGTATTATATATATTTTGGCATTGGCGCCATATTACTAATAAGTGGACTAGTAGGACTGAAGAGAGGACTGTTAAAGACTCTCTTTGGTCTTATTGCGTTAGTGGTTTCTTTGGCAGTAACCTTCTTCGTGACACCTTACGTATCAAGTTACTTAATAGAAGAAACTGTTGTTGAAAAGAAGATAGAAGAGAAGATCTACAACAAGCTGGAAGACTCTATGAAGGAAAAGGTGAAGGAGTCACTGAAAAATGCGGGCGTCACCACAGATCTATCTAAGCTTACTGAGGAAGAAACCCAGGCCCTTCTTTCAGCTGAACCAGACAAGGCAACCCAGGTGCAGGTAATCGACAGCCTGGATCTTCCAGATATTGCAAAGACCGACTTTATAGAAAACAACAATGATGAAATGTATCAGGCCCTGGGAATAACCAGCTTCTATAGATATATCTCCAGCTATGCTGCAAGGCAGATAGTAAAGATCGGAACATATATATCAGTATTCATATTGCTGCGTCTTATCTTTACTTTAATAGGAGTAATCATCGTACATGTAGTAGAAGAGCTTCCTGCTCTATCTGCAGCTAATAGATTCTGTGGCATGATCTTCGGACTGGCCAGTGGAATGATCCTTATATGGATGTTTATGATAGTGGCCAGCTTTGCCTTTGGTGCTGCCTATGATGGTATGGTGGCCCAGAGTGAAATCCTAACTATGATCGATCAACACAACGTTGTCCTATATTTTTTAAAGAAGTTATAGATTAAATCTGCCAGTGGGGACGGTTCTCATTGGCAGCTTTTTCTTCTGAGAGAAATATAGTGTAAATTTTGTGAGAATATACCATATTTTGTGGATTAGAAACAGCTAAAATTGGCGTTTTTTAGAAGTTTTAAAAAAATTAAAAAAAATTGAAAAAAGTTGTTGACACAACGAAGAGAAAGTTGTATTATGAACAAGCTGTCGCACGGAGAGACAAAAACATGAAACAACAGAGCGACGCTTTTTTGTTCCTTAAAAACAGAAACAGAAAATGTACTTTAACAACAGAATAATGATGACAACCCCGAAAATTCTTTTAATAATTAT
>R24__coassemble_834_pt1 | contig 18914 bp, 12 predicted proteins | sample R24__metabat2_high_PE_052 | metagenome-assembled genome bin R24 | reverse complement strand
TGGGTTATCAATATCTGCTGGTTATGTCCGGCAACGACTTAATCAGCAGACACTATTTAGAATTTATACGAGTTTCTCCACCAGAAATAGCAATACCCGATCCACTCATCATGCCATTGTAACTTGAATTAATAGTTACATTTCCAGCAATAGATAACTGATCAATACAAAAGAATGCAGCTGAACAAAACTCATCATCATAAAGATTTTCAACATACATATTAGCGCCAGACTTTATAGTAGCGCTACCCACTGTATAAAAATCACCATTTGTAATTACAACATTCGAACCGTTCTCCTGTATATAATTCGAAATCATACAGAATTCTCCATCAATGGTAAGCTTTTTATTTCCCTTAACTGTAAAATTATATTTACTACTTTCTTTACTTGTAGATATATAATCTACACCTTTAAGAGTAAGATCAGAATCCATATCTAAATCGATATTATAAGTACCGCAATAAATATATAAACAATCTTCTTTAGCCTCATAATGATAATACTGTGATTCTTTAGTTTTAATCTCACTAGCTTTTATAGTATAAGTTTCACCAGCAGCATAACTGTTTGTAGATGTGCTAAAAGACCATCCAATAACTATAAATATTGCCAGAACTATCGATATAACATTTTTTAAGGAACTCTTTTTAAGCTTCATAATTTTTCCTCTTTTTTTATTTATATGTTTTTATAACATCCTTATTCTTCACTAAGTAATCAATAAGAGATACTACAGTAAGGATAAGAGATGCATAAATCAGAATCTGTTCGACTACATGGATAGGAGTAGCCGCATTTGTAAATATAGTTGCCAGATCCGGAATCATAACACAGAGCATCACCATGGTAACAGCAGTCTTAACTTTGCCCCACCATCCTGCTGCAATTACGATACCATTATCTGCTGCAACAAGTCTAAATCCACTGATTATAAATTCCCTGGCAATAATTACGATTACTATCCAGGCAGGAATTCTCTCAAGTTCTATAAGCGCAATAAGCGCGGAGCTTACAAGAAGTTTATCCGCAAGAGGATCCATAAACTTACCAAAATCAGTAACCAGATTATACTTTCTTGCAATCTTGCCATCCACCATATCCGATAGAGATGCTATAACAAACACAGCAAGCGCCAGCCATTTATTTGCTGGTATTGCCGAAACATATAAAAACACAAGAAATACAGGAATCAGTATTACTCTAAATATTGTTATCTTATTTGGTAAATTCATAATTATTTCTCCTTATTCCATATAACCAATAGCATTGAACCAGTACTTTGTTCCGTTAATCCAGAGGTACTGATTTGATGGATACCATCCATTATCCTCAAACCACCAGCCTGTTGAATCTACATGCCAGGTTCCATTCTGATAGCCCTCAACCCAGGCTCCATCAGCACCAAGCCAGTAGCCATCACGGTATTCTGAATAATCCATGTAACCTGAATCAAGGAAATAGTACCACTTGCCATCTATCTTTACCCACTGACTCTGTGGATACCAACCTGCTGTATCTTCGAACCACCATCCTGTTGAATTGCATTTCCAGCTACCTTGAGCTGTATATGAAGTATCACCATTACTTCCATACCACTGTCCGTTAACCCATTCGTTATTATATGTAACTGTGTTGTTTGCTGCTTCTTCGGACGCTTTATTGATTGCTGTGCCTTCTGCTGCTTTATTTGCCGAAGCTTTTTCAGTTGCCTTCTTTGCTGCTGCTTCTTCAGCCGCCTTCTTTGTTGCCGCTTCTTCAGCCGCCTTATTTGCTGCTTCTTCCTCGGCCGCCTTATTTGCTGCTTCTTCCTCAGCCGCCTTATTTGCTGCTTCTTCCTCAGCCGCCTTAGCCTCTAATTCTTTATTAGCAAAAATAACATCTGTTGGAGTTTTACCAGAGTCATCCATCAAGCCAGTAACATTACTCATGCCCCAAGCGCCATAATTTCTAACCTCTAAATTCATATCTGTCTTTATATACACAGGATCAACTGTAGTTACTTTTTTCGCAACGACACATACCGCATAATCATATGAACCTGTTAAATGAGCTTCAACATATCCACCGGTTATCTGTATTTCATTTCCTGAGCTTAAACTAGAATAGTATCCAGTAGAATATACATTTCCACCTGAAATGTATATATTAGTCGCATGTATACCACCATTTACATTTATCTCACCACCTGTGACATTTAAATCGGCAGTATCAATACCACTACAAACGTCGACGTCGGCTGTAATCTTTAGATTACCTGCAGTTGTCATACCATTGTCAGCACTTAAAGCATAATAATATGCGGAACCACCTACTATAGTCAGATTAGCCCCAGACTTTATTACTGCTGTATTAGATACGATCATATTTCCATTTACATATATATTGGTTCCGCTCTCCTGAATATAATTATATCCAAAACATGCTTCACCATTAACAGTAAGCTTTTTGTCACCTTTAATTGTAAGTGTACGATTCTTATCATAATTTGTATTAATTCTTGAATCAGTATAATTTATACGACTAAGCTCTAAATCTTCATCCATTACAAGGACCACATCATCAGCTAAATCAAGAAACAGAGCATTATCACGCTTGTAATATTTATAATGCTTTGAAGTCTTCTTCTTTATATCACTGGCATATATGGTGTTTTCATTTTCTTCAGCAAAACATCTTAAACCAGAGATTTCCAACGTTGCTACCACTATAAATATAGATAAAATGACAGCGATTGCCTTAGTTAATAGTTTCTTCTTTCTTTTCATAATTTTCCCCTTCTTTTTAAATACTTTTATCATAGAAATGTGCAGTGGGGACGGCCCCCGCTGCACTTTTTTGATAAACATTATCCCATACATATAGTTCTCTTAAAAACAGTCTTCATAATTTTTCCTTTTTTGTCCCTTTATAATGTCAATAATTTATATTAAACGAGCCTCCAGATCATAGACGTCAGAATCAGTGATTTTAACACGAACTATCTCTCCTGATATAAGTTCGCGTGGGGAATCAATAAATACCATACCATCTATATCTGGCGCATCCATATAGGCTCTTCCTACATAAACATCATCATCCGGCAGATAGCCATCAATGATAACATCTAGTTCTTTATCTATATAGCTTTCAAGTTTCTCTGCAGATATATCCTGCTGAAGAAGCATTATATCTTCAAGACGCTCGTTTTTTATATCCTCATCTATCTGTGAATCAAAGCTTGCTGCTGGGGTTCCATCCTCCTGAGAATATGTAAATACTCCCACATGGTCGAGGGAAAGTTCCTCAAGAGTATCAAGCAAAGCTTCATGCTCATCTATGGTTTCACCAGGAAAACCAGTTATAATTGTGGATCTTATTACCATATCTGGCATCTTATCACGAAGTTCATTCACCACTCTCTTTATACCAGCATTATCGATACGTCGACCCATACGTCTTAAGATGTTATCTTCCGTATGCTGAATAGGCATATCGATATAATGAAGCACCTTTGGATTTGAAGCCATCTCATTAATTAACTCTGGATAGATTTCTTCAGGATAAGCATAAAGAAGTCTTATCCACTCTATTCCTTCTATCTTTGAAAGCTCCTTTAAAAGCAAATGGAGTCTCTTCTCACCATATAAATCGATGCCATAACATGTTGTTTCCTGAGCTACAAGTATCAGTTCCTTTACACCTGAATCAGCAAGGATCTTTGCCTCTTCAACAACTGATTCCATAGGAACAGACTTGTACTTACCCTTAAAGTAAGGTATAGCACAGTATGTACAACGTTTATCACAGCCATCAGCTATCTTAAGATATTCCAGATATGGACGTTCTGTAACTATACGTTCTATCTGGTTTCTATCTGGATAAGGACTATCCAGATCATTAAATCTAGTAACCGGAGAACTATCTCTAGATGAAGTAGTGTCATCAGAATCATTTACAGGTCGAATAGCCCTAAGTTCATCTATAACATCTACTATAGAGTCAAGGCTCATAGTTCCCACAAATGCATCAACTTCAGGAAGTTCCTTTGCTATCTGATCTTTAAACCTTTGAGCCATGCATCCAGTACATATAAGATACTTAAGCCTTCCTTCCTTAAGTTCAGAAAGTTCAAGAAGCTTATCTATACTCTCCTGAGTTGCTGATTCTATAAAGCAGCAAGTGTTAACTATAGCTGCATCAGCCTCCTCAGGATCAGATACTAGATTATATTCAGAATTATTAATCAGCCCCAGCATACGTTCGCTGTCTGCTGTATTTTTATCACACCCAAGTGTGACAAGCACTATATTAAACATAACTTATTCCCATACTCCAGATGCTTTTACACAGCATCCATAAATATATCATCTTATTTGGGGTCTGAAACTAGGGCTATTGCATGTAGCCGTCAGAACCAAAGTAGTAATTCACGCCATCAATCCACAGATATTGGGACTGTGGGTACCAGCCTGATGAGTCTTCATACCACCAGCCTTTACTATCACTACACCAATGACCGCCATAGTATTCTTCTACCCATGCTCCATCTGAACCTAACCAATATCCATCACGATATTCGCTGTAGTCCATGTAGCCATTAGCTGTGAAGTAGTACCACTTGCCATTTATCTTCTGCCACTGACTTACAGGGTACCAGCCTAAAGTGTCTTCAACCCACCATCCGGTACTATTACATTTCCATGTAAGGATACCTTCGTAATCACAGACACCTTCTGAATTGTACCATCTTCCATCAACCCATTCGTTACAATATTTATTACTTGAGTTTTCTTCTGATGAAGAACTTGCAGCAGAATCATTAGATTTCTTTACAGCCGCTTCCTCTTCCGACTTCTTTGCAGCTGCTTCCTCTGCTGCCTTCTTTGCAGCTGCTTCCTCTGCTACCTTCTGCTCAGCAGCTTTATTTCCTATGATAACGTGAGTTACCTGGTTTCCATTTTCATCAACTATATTTGTATAATATGATGAACCTGAATCTTGTCTTGAACAATGTCCATTTACCGGCTCTTTAATATACATAGGCTCCACTATACTTATATCTGCATTTGTAGCGTAAAAAGTATAAGGATCACTCTCTTTTGTGGACTTCACATCAACATATCCGCCAGAAACAGTAATATCACTATCAGCTGCTAATGCATTCGTCATGGCTTCACAATAAATCTCACCACCAGTAATCGTTAAAGTCCCAACATAAGCAGATAAAGCATAAACATAGTCAGTGCATGAATTGATAACTCCACCTGTGATCACAGCCTTATCTCTGGCAAAAACTCCAAATGAATTTTTAGCACTAACACTAATATTTCCAGCAGTATATAATTCACCTTCTACAAATAATGCTGCAGTTTCACCAAATGACTTATTATGGGTAACCTTAATAACTGAATCCGATGCAAAATTTGCATTTTTCTGTACCCACAATCTTCCATTAGTTATTTCAATATTGGTACCCGATTCCTGATAATAATTTGCATATACACTAATAGAACCTTCGCTTATACGAAGCTTTCCGCTACCTTTTATTGTGAAATTTCCATATCCAAAGTATGTAGCGGTATCTATACAGCTCCTAACATTCATACTATTTAGATCCAAATCAGAATCCATTACTAAGACAACATCTTTTTCAGCATCCACCTTTAATGAATTGGACTGTTCATCATATACGTAATCACTTGATTTTTCAGTTTTAACCTTACTTGCGTAAATCGTTATAGTCTGCTCTGCCGCATACGAATCAGTTCCAAAAGTTAAACCCGAAACCAAAAGCGCAGCAACCAAAACACATACTACAATCTTTTTAAATACATTTCCCATCACTAAATCCCCTTAACTGTCATCTAAAGTGTATTTTACTGAAGCTTCATAAGAGCTGACTGCAGACAGTTATTCATCAGTTCTGCAATAGTCATAGGTCCAACTCCACCAGGAACAGGTGTGATCTTACCTGCAACCTTCTCTGCAGATTCGAAATCAACATCACCACATAATTTCTTTGATCCATCATCTACTCTATGGATACCTACATCAATAACTGTAGCTCCTTCTTTAATATATGATGCATCGATAAACTTAGGCTGTCCTATAGCAACTACAAGTACATCAGCATTTTTACATACTTCTTTAAGATTCTTAGTATGAGAATGACATACAGTAACAGTTGCATTCTCACGAAGAAGAAGCATACTCATAGGCTTACCTACTATATTACTTCTACCTACAACTACAGCATTTGCTCCATCAAGAGGTGTATTGCTTCTCTTCAGAAGTTCGATAACACCAGCAGGTGTACATGATACAAATCCCTTAGCCCCTATACTAAGACGACCAACGCTCTCTGGATGGAATCCATCAACGTCCTTATCTGGAGAAATGCTTCTGATAACCTTATCTTCGTCAATATGCTTAGGAAGTGGAAGCTGCACAAGTATACCATCTATCTTGTCATCATTATTCAGTCTCTCAACAAGATCAAGAAGTTCCTTCTCAGATGTATCCTCTGGAAGCTCATATGATTCAGATCTAATACCTGTATACTCACAAGCCTTCTTCTTGTTACCAACATATACTGTTGAAGCAGGATCATTTCCAACAAGGATAACAGCAAGAGCAACCTCTACACCCTTTTCCTTCAGTTCAGAAACCTGAGCTTTAACCTCGTCCTTTAAATCCTGTGATATCTTCTTTCCATCAATTAATTCAGCCATATCATTCTCCTAATCTAAATAATTTTTCCTATAAATAAAACAAGTTTCTTGGTCTGACACATATCAACACAAACGATAGCGGAGCACCACTTGCTAAGAGCGAGTCCGGGGACACCGGGTTTGCAGCTCGACCGTAGGTCGACGGTGCGAAGAGGTGTCCGAAAAGGACGACGCTCGAAGCTTAGTGAGCCGGAGCGTGTTTGTGTGATATGTGACAGACAAGAAACGTATTGTATCACAACATTAGAATAATCCTACGATTTCTCCACTTGGAAGAACATCGATTCTTTCTGCAGCAGGACTCTTTGGAAGTCCTGGCATTGTCATTATCTGACCAGCGATAGCTACAACGAAGCCTGCGCCAGCAGATACATATACTTCACGAATATTTACATTGAAACCTGTTGGTCTTCCAAGAAGCTTCTGATTATCAGAAAGTGAGTACTGCGTCTTTGCCATACATACTGGTACATTTCCGAAACCAAGATCTTCAAGCTTCTTAAGAGCATTGTTTGCTTCTGGGCTGTATTCAACACCATCAGCACCGTAGATTTCACGTGATATTGTCTCAATCTTCTCTTTGAGGCTAAGACTGTCGTCATAGAGGAACTTGAAGTTAGGACTTCCTTCTTCGATTGCAGCAAGAACTTGTTCTGCAAGTTCAAGTCCACCTTCGCCGCCCTTTGCCCATACTTCTGATACAGCAAAACGGCAACCCTTTGATTCAACGAACTCTTTAATAGTTGCAACCTCAGCATCTGTATCTGCAACGAACTTATTGATAGTTACAACAACAGGTACATTGTACTTCTTGAGGTTTTCTATATGCTTGCCTAAGTTTACGATACCTTTCTTCAGAGCTTCAACATTTTCCTGATTCAGCTCATCCTTTGGAATGCCACCGTTATACTTAAGGGCTCTGGCTGTTGCTACAAGAACAACTGCGTCTGGCTTGATGCCAGCCATACGGCACTTGATATCCAGGAACTTCTCAGCTCCGAGGTCTGCACCGAATCCTGCTTCTGTGATTACATAGTCAGCAGCTTTAAGAGCAAGCTTTGTTGCTCTTACTGAGTTACAGCCATGAGCGATATTTGCAAATGGTCCACCATGTACAAATACCGGATTATTCTCAAGTGACTGAATCAGGTTAGGTCTTATGGCATCTTTAAGAAGTACTGTCATAGCACCTACGCAATTAAGATCAGCTGCTGTAACTGGTTCATTATCATAGTTATATGCAACTATGATTCTACCAAGTCGAGCCTTAAGATCTTCAAGATCTTCAGCAAGACAAAGGATAGCCATAACCTCTGTAGCAACTGTTATGCAGAAGTGATCCTCACGGACAACTCCATCAAGTCTCTTTCCAAGACCAATTGTTATATTTCTAAGAGCGCGGTCATTCATATCAAGACATCTCTTAACGACTACTCTCTTAGGGTCAATACGGAGTGCATTTCCTTGAAGCATATGATTATCCAGCATAGCGCACATCAGATTATTAGCTGAAGTAATAGCATGGAAATCACCAGTAAAATGTAAGTTCAACTTATCCATAGGAACTGCCTGAGCATATCCACCACCAGCAGCACCGCCCTTGATTCCAAAGCAAGGTCCAAGGGATGGCTCTCTAATAGCCACAACTGTATTAGTATTCATTTTATTGAGGGCATCTCCAAGACCAAGTGTAACTGTAGTCTTTCCCTCACCAGCAGGAGTAGGATTGATAGCTGTAACAAGAACAAGCTTACCATTCTCCTTTGACTCAAGCTTTTCGATGAACTCATCACTAAGCTTAGCCATACTCTTTCCATACATTTCGATATCATCTTCAGTAGCGCCAATCTTCTCAGCGATTACTCTGATATCCTTCATTGTTGCTTCTTGTGCGATCTGAATATCTGTCTTCATAAATACCTCCCTTGATATATATATTAATGATTCGATTCAGTATTAAGCCCCTAAAACTCAATCGCCACCATTCAGTCGTTCTTCAAACTCAGTCATATTCATTAGGATACGTCTTGGTTTAGTACCCTCTTCAGGTCCAACAACGCCAAACTCTTCCATTTGATCCATAATTCGAGCAGCTCGGTTGAAACCTATTCTCAGCATTCTCTGAAGATAACCTATAGACGCTTTATCCTTTTCAATAACGTAGCGTGCAGCATCTTCAAAGAGTTCATCATAGCGGTCACCATCTCCGCCTCCGGAACCACCTCCAGATGAATCACCACCTGAAACAGATGAATTATCTATTGACTGCGATACAGACTCATCATAAGTCGTCTCACCGCTACTATCCTTGATAAAGTTAACAACGCTCATTACTTCGTCATCATCAATAAAGGCACCCTGTACACGAACAGGCTTTGTATATCCTGTTGGGTAGAAAAGCATATCACCCTTACCAAGCAGTTTCTCAGCCCCCACCATATCAATAATGGTACGTGAATCTGTACCGGATGAAACAGCAAATGCAATTCGTGATGGTACATTTGCCTTTATAAGACCTGTGATGACATCAACAGAAGGACGCTGAGTTGCAATAACAAGATGAATACCAGCAGCACGAGCAAGCTGTGACAGACGAACGATACTGTCCTCAACCTCTTTATGTGCAACCATCATCAGATCAGCCAGCTCGTCTACAATAACGATGAGTTGATACATATGCTTGAACTGAGGATCCTCATTTGGTCCCTGCTCTTCAACTTTCTTATTAAAGCCTTCGATATTACGGACATTGTAATTTGCAAAGAGCTGATATCTCTTTGTCATCTCATCTACTGCCCAGTTAAGAGCACCAGCCGCCTTCTTAGGATCCGTAACAACAGGGATAAGAAGATGTGGGATACCGTTATACGCAGTAAGCTCTACCATCTTAGGATCCACCATTATCATACGAACATCCTCAGGTGATGACTTATAAAGAATACTCATAATGAGTGTATTGATACAAACCGATTTACCGGAACCTGTTGCACCAGCAATAAGGAGGTGAGGCATCTTAGCTATATCAGTAATTATAATCTGACCACTAATATCCTTACCAACGGCAAATGCCACGTTAGACTTAAATCTTTTGAAGAGATCATTATCGATCAGATCTCTAAAGTATACAGTCTGATTATTCTTATTAGGAATCTCAATACCGATAGCAGCCTTTCCTGGGATAGGTGCTTCGATACGTATATCTGCAGCTGCAAGAGCCATCTTGATATCATTTTCCAATGAAAGAATCTTATTAACTCTGACACCCTGATCAGGCTGAAGTTCATAACGGGTAATAGATGGTCCTACACTACAGTTAGTGATAGTAACATTTACACCAAAACTCTCAAGAGCTGACTTAAGAGTAAGAGCTGTTTCTCGTACAGTATTATCATTAGATCTGTCAAATGAAGCTCTTCCGCCCTGCTTAAGAAGCTTAACAGGTGGGAATTTATAAACCTTCTTAGGTTCTGTCTGCTTATCAATCTGTTCTGTGATTTCTTCCTTAGCCTCAAGTCTATCCTTAGTAGAAACCTTTTCCGGCTCCTCTACAGGAGCTGTGTTTGTCTGAGCAGGTATCACAGGATCAGCTTCAGGTGCAGGTACTATAGTGTTACTCGTTTCAAATGGATCCGCATATGTTCGTGGATCGACAGTAAGCTCCTCTACATCGTCATAATTGATCGACTTCTTCTTTTTTATAGGAGTACTTGTAATTGTTTTATCTGTAGGAACACTTCCACGCTCAAGTTTCTTTTCTTCTGTATCAAATACAGTAATATTTGAAAGAATATCCTGTTCGAAGCCCTTGGCGCTGGCATTCTCTATATTTATATCACCAAGAATCTCACGTTCTTTCGCTTTACTAGCAGCCTTCTTTGCAGCAGCCTTTTTCTCTATAAGGCGCTGCTCCTCTGCTTCACGAGAATCACGGATTATTTTCTCGATGTCTTCGTCATCGTCATAATCATATTCGCCATAATCTTCATCATCATCGTCATCGTAGCTTACACGATCAGCCATCATAAAGAGTGCCTTTCCAAGCTGAACAAGTCTGACATTGGTAATCTCTATTATTGAAATAATAGAAAGCAGTGTTGTGATAATAACTGCACCAACTCGGCTTAGGAACTTGGCAATAACAACTATTATACCACCAAAGAATATACCTCCGCCTCGATGATCAGAGTATCCATTAAAGTACAGTTCCTTTATACCTATTCCTTTTGTTCCAACAACAAGCTGGCATATAAAACCAACACACATAAAAAGAATCGTAAACCAGATCAGCTTCTTTATAAGCTTCGGTTTAGGACCATTTGCCATAATGAAAACAAATGCAATAAAGAAAAAGAGAGGTAACACAAAAAACGTTGAGCCGAAAAGTCCAAAGAAGAATCCGCTCATCGCTTTACCTATCTTTCCGCATACTCCATATGTTCCAAGAACAAGTATAAGGTTTATTGCAAAAAATATGATTGTATATATCTCACGCAGATTCTCAGGAGGTGTTGCAGCTTCTGCTCTTTCCTGAGCTTTCATCTTAGCGTAAGCTTTTGTGTTCTTATTAGGTGTTCTGGTATTAGATGCACTTCTGCCAGAACTTTTTTTAGAACTATTCCTAGTCGAATTAGAACTTCTCTTTGTAGTTTTTCCAGTTGACTTTGTAGCCATTTACTAACCACCTTGAAACCCCTCCATATATTCTATGGAGGGGATTAGTTTTTGATTATTAAGAAATGTAAATGATAACTTCGTTTTCTTCCTTAAGAGCATCTGCAGGAATATATGGCTTATCAAAAGCTACACCATTAACTGTCATACTCTTAAAGCCTGACTCAGCTCCATTTGGATTCATAACAGTAATTGAGAGATGCTTTCCTCTAAAGTCCTTAGAAATCTCTACCTTATCCCACTTTGAAGAGATAGAAGGAGCTATCTTAAGTCCATAGAAGTCAGGTCTCATACCGAGGATACCCTCAACGCATCCAACCATTACAGTTGAAGCTGTACCTGTAAGCCAATGAACATGACTGCGTCCATGGAATGGGCTATCCTTTCCTTCAGTAAACTGACCATAGCAATATGGCTCCAGTTTTCTGATCTCAGCCTTATCATTCATTGCACTAGGCGCATTCTCCATAAAGTACTGGAATGCTCTGTCTCCGTGTCCACGAAGAGCTTCAGCAAGAATTATCCAGCCCTGTGGCTGTGAGAAGATACCACCATTTTCCTTAGTAGAAGCATTAAAGAGAAGCATAAGTGCTCCATCAAATGCATGTTCCTTATAAGCAGGCGCCATAAGCATTACACCGTAATCAGTATTGAGAATCTTGTTAACTGAATCAAGGGCCTTATCAGCCTGATCGTCAGTTGCAAGTCCTGAGATAACTGACCAGCTCTGTGGGTTAAGCCACATATTTGCTTCTGGATCATTTCTCTCACCGATAACCTGACCACTTTCCATATATCCACGAATGAAACGATCCTCATTCCAGCAGTCGTTAAGAATCTTACCAAGCTTCTCCTGCTCTGCTTCGATATATGCGATGTAATCAGTATCATTTTTGTGTTCAGCGAACTTCTTAATGATTGTAAATGCATAATAAAGCTGGAATGCAACGAAGGTAGATTCACCCTTCTTACCAAGTCTCAGACAGTCATTCCAGTCTGCATGAAGACCAGCTGGCATACCATGAGGGCCAAGTCTGTTGAGCGAGAAATCAATCGCTCTCTTAAGGTGGTCATATACGGTACCCTCATCCTTATTTGCATAAACAATTACTTCATCTATAAAGTCAAGATTTCCTGACTCTGAAATATACTTGTATACTGTTGGGAATAACCACAGCGCATCATCAGCTCTATATGCTGGATGGCCTGTTTCCTTAGCATATACAGAATTCTCATCATTCTCATCTGGGCAGGTCTCATGACCGGCGTTATGTGTGAACTTAACAAGTGGAAGTCCACCACCGTTATCAACCTGAGCAGAAAGCATGAAACGAATCTTATCTGCAGCAGCTTCTGGATCAAGGTGAATAACACCCTGAATATCCTGAACTGTATCTCTATAACCGTATCCATTACGAAGACCGCAATATACGAATGATGCAGCTCTGGACCAGATAAATGTCATAAAGCAGTTAAATGCATTCCAAGTGTTGATCATTGAGTCGAACTCTGGAGATGGTGTCTTTACCTGGAAGTGCTCCAGCTTACCATGCCAGTAAGTCTTAAGCTCATCAAGTTCTTTTGCTGTAGCTGTCTTAACATCAGCATAGCTTGCAAGTATCTCTTCACACTCAGCATCACTCTTCTGTCCTACAACAAAGCAAAGAGTCTTTGACTCACCAGGAGCAAGTGTAACCTTAGATGAAAGTGCACCAACACTGTTTGAGTTGTAGTTAAGCGCGTTACCAAGATCACCAGACTCTACTCCAACTGGATTTGAGTAATTGCGATATGAACCAAGGAAGGCTTCCTTATCTCCACAATATGATGATACATCACCACCTGCAAGTCCAAGGAATCTGCAAGCTGACTTGCTTCCATTAACACTTGAATTTACAACATTTTCATTTATTATCTGCTTAATACGGTTACCCATAAAGTAGGTACGTGTAATAAACAGTGTGTACTGAAGATTAACCTGATCCTGCTCATAGTTTCCTTCATTAGTAAACTCAGCAAAACCAGTAAGTGTGAGGTCACGTGCCTTATCTGAAGTATTAGTAACTTCAACACTCCAAACCTCATATGTTTTATTAAGAGGAACATAGTATGAAGCCTCTGTATGAATTCCTGAATAATCAGACTTGATAACAGTATAAGCTGTACCATGTCTAACCTCGCTCTTGAAAGTATCAAGAGACTTACCTACAGGCATCCATGAGTTTGACCAGAAATCGCCTGTTTCATTATCTCTAAGATAGATATAACGTCCAGGCTGATCAAAACTATTAAATACATATCTAAGCACACGACCATTGGCACCAGACTTAACAAAGCTGTAGCCACCGGCATTATTAGATATTATAGCGCCATATTCAGGCGAACCAAGATAGTTCGCCCATGGTGCTGGAGTATCTGGTCTAGTAATCACGTATTCCTTATTAATATCATCAAAAAAACCATACTGCATATTAATAATATCCTCCAAAGTCTTTATATAGTTCCCCTAAAATACTTTTTAAAACTTTGTTCTTTTACTGATCAGCATCCTTGAGAGAAAGGCTAACCTTACCCATCTCGATACCAAGAACCTTAACTCTTACCTTATCACCGATATTTACAACATCCTCAACCTTCTCAACTCTTTCCTTAGCAAGCTTTGAGATGTGGATCATTCCGTCCTTGATAGGTGTGATCTGAACGAATGCGCCAAATGGCATGATTCTAACAACTTCACCTTCGTATGTCTTACCAATCTCGATTGGCTCAACGATAAGCTTGATTGTCTTTATAGCATTGTCGATACCTGCCTGGTTGATACCACAAACTGATACCATACCTTCGTCATCGATATCGATCTTAACGTCATTTTCTTCAATGATCTGGTTGATCATCTTACCCTTCTGTCCGATAACATCACCGATCTTATCTGGATCTATCTGAAGTGAAACGATCTTTGGAGCATACTCATTTACAGTCTCACGTGGAGCTGGGATAGCCTTAAGCATGCACTCATCAAGAATGAAGAAACGAGCTTCTCTTGTACGAGCGATGGCACCCTTAATGATCTCGTCTGTAAGACCATGGATCTTAATATCCATCTGAATCGCTGTGATACCTTCCTTAGTACCAGCTACCTTGAAGTCCATATCTCCGAAGAAGTCCTCAAGCCCCTGGATATCTGTAAGAAGAACGAAGTCATCATCTGTCTCACCTGTTACAAGACCACAGCTGATACCAGCTACAGGAGCCTTAATAGGAACACCTGCTGCCATAAGTGACATACATGATGCACAAGTTGAACCCATTGAAGTAGATCCGTTAGACTCAAATGTCTCGGATACGGCACGGATAGCATAAGGGAAATCTTCCTTTGAAGGAATTACTGGAAGAAGTGCTCTCTCAGCAAGTGCTCCATGTCCGATCTCACGACGTCCAGGACCACGACTTACCTTTGTCTCACCTACAGAATATGAAGGGAAGTTATAGTGATGCATATATCTCTTCTCTGTGATAAAGTCATCAAGTCCGTCAACCTTCTGAGCCTCTGAGAGAGGTGCAAGTGTTACGATATCACAGATCTGTGTCTGTCCTCTAGTGAACATAGCTGAACCATGAACTCTAGGAATTATGTCAACCTCAGCTGCAAGTGGTCTGATCTGATCAAGTGCACGACCATCTGGACGCTTGTGATCCTTCAGAATCATCTTACGAACTGTCTTCTTCTGATACTGATAGAGAGCATCACCGAGGAAGCTGAGCCACTCTTCATTATCAGCATATCTTTCCTTAAGCTGATCCTTGAATGCATCTATATTCTTCTCTCTTGTCTGCTTATCATCTGTAAATACAGCCTCTTCCATAACTTCTGGAGGAATAACTGTCTTAATATCCTCGAAGAGCTCTTCAGGAACTGCATAGCTCTTATACTCAAACTTAGGCTTTCCGCACTCTTCTACAATCTTGTCGATGAACTCGATAACCTTCTGGTTAACCTTGTGAGCCTCGAAGATTGCCTCAAGCATCTTATCCTCAGGAACCTGGTTAGCACCAGCCTCGATCATGATAACCTTATACTTTGTTGAAGCAACTGTAAGGTTAAGATCTGAAACAGCAAGCTGTGCAGCACTTGGGTTGAAGATAAGGTGATTATTGATCATACCAACCTGTGTAGTAGCACATGGGCCGTCAAATGGAATATCTGAGATTGAAGTTGCAATAGCTGAACCAAGCATAGCTGTAAGTTCAGGTCTGCACTCTGGATCTACTGAAAGAACTAAGCTTTCAAGTGTAACATCATTTCTAAAATCCTTTGGGAAAAGAGGACGCATAGGACGGTCGATTACACGACATGTAAGAACGGCATTTTCTGATGCCTTGCCCTCTCTCTTGTTGAAACCACCAGGAATCTTACCTACTGCATACATCTTCTCGTTATACTCTACTGAGAGTGGGAAGAAGTCGATTCCGTCTCTTGGCTCCTTAGAAGCTGTAGCTGTTGAAAGTACTACTGTATCACCATAGTGAATGAGTACTGCGCCATTTGCCTGCTTGCCGACTCTGTCTACATCAACTCTAAGAGTCTTGCCAGCAAGTTCCATTTCATACTTTTTGAACATATTTTGTTTCTCCTTCGTATAATTTATTCTTGATCACACGAGGGTCCGAAACAACTGAAGTACCATGAAGAATATCCTATTAAAGTGCCATGGTTATTATGATTTACTTCATCCCACTTCAGTGGTCTCGGCTTGGGAACAGGAATAGTCTCCCTTCACCTCGCATAATCCTTAAAAGTTTACCATAATAACACTAACACTTCAACTTATAATTCATCACAGATTTCAAAATCATGAAGTATTTCTTCTATAGTTTTGTTAGAAGTACTGATAGTTATATCAGCTGCTGATTCATAATACTGAGAACGAGCCTTAAGCATATCTGCAATCTTCGACTTCTTTTCAGTCTCAGAAAGGCCATTTAGTAATGGACGCTGATCATCATCCTTAACTCGGTCATATATTGTATCCACATCAGCCGAAAGATAATATACAGTACCGCACTCCTTCAGCATGCGACGGTTAGACTGACGAAGCACTGCACCGCCACCTGTTGAAATCACTGTATTTGAGAGATATTTAAGACTGTCTATAGAAAAACTCTCCGAATCTCTAAAGCCCTGTTCTCCAACCTCAGCGAATATCTGATTAATAGACTTTCCTTCTCTCTCAACTATATACTCATCAAGATCCAGGAAATTCATTCCACGAGCCTCAGCAAGTGCTTTTCCAACAGTAGATTTTCCTGAACCCATATAACCAACCAGAACTATATTCTCTCCATAAAGCTTCTGGCAGAGCTTTGCATATGTAAGCTTCGCATAGTCACCTGGTACTTTAAGATCGAACCAATACTCAAAAGCAATGACTCCCTGATAAAGAAGCATGGATAGACCATTATCATTCTTTATACCAAGTTCACTGAGTTTAGCGAGAAATGGGGTCACAGCCGGATTATAAATAAGGTCGTAGCCATACTCTGCCATCCTGTAGAAATCATCGTCATCTATAACAAGACCATCTCCAGGTTTAAGTCCAAAGGATGTACACTGGAAGAATATATACTTATCATCAGGAATCTCTTTATATGCATCTAATGATAGAGGAACAACTATATTTATTTCTTCAGCAATTTTTTCTGCTTTTTCTTTAGTTCTATTTAGAAGATATATCTTTTCTGCCCCTGCACTCTCAAGCATTACGCATACAGCCCTTGCCGCACCGCCTGCACCGATTATTACCGCCTTTTTGCCGCTAAGTTCAACCCCTTTAGTTTCAAGGGCACGTCGTAAACCTGGCATATCAGTGTTATATCCTTTATAGCCTTTTCTATTCTTTGAAAGAACCAAAGTATTTACAGCACCTATCTTTTTTGCAAGATCATCTATCTCCACAAGTGATCCCATAACATCCTGCTTATATGGCACTGTAACATTAAGGCCCTTTACACCCGAAGCATAAAGACCTTTTACCGCAACTGATATATTAGACTCACCTGCATCTGAGGTACCAGATACAACGTGAACCGGCAGATATGCAGCGTTGATACCTATCAGCTCGCAGAGAGTATTATGAATTACAGGCGATAGAGTATGTTCTATCGGATCTCCTATAACACCTAAAATATTAGTTTTTCCATTTATTTCTATCATTTGTTTATCCTTTAGTTATCCTTCACTTAAATGGTTATCTTTAAATATAGAAAAAAGCACGAGGGATGAATCCTCGTGCTTTCATCAACGTAATTACTTTCTAAGACCAAGCTTCTCAATGAGCGCTCTGTATCTTTCGATATCCTTACCCTTAAGATAAGCAAGAAGATTTCTTCTCTGACCTACCATCTTAAGCAGACCTCTTCTTGAGTGGAAATCATTTGGATGATTCTTGAAATGCTCATTAAGGTCATTGATTCTTGCTGTAAGGATTGCAATCTGTACCTCTGGTGAACCTGTATCATTTGCACCATTTCCGTACTTAGCTGTAATCTCAGCCTTCTGCTCTTTAGTAATCATTGTTACTACCTCCTATTAATATAATATACGCCTCATACCGAGTTTAGGTCGGAGTTCTCCAAAAACTCAGTACGGGTTAAAAACATAGGTATGATACAGTATTACCCTGTTTATGTCAAGTGTCACATTTTAGATGTACGATTGATCAAAATAAGGTCGAACAAAGAAAGTGCAACCATGGACTCTACAACTACAACAGCACGTGGAGCAACTATCGGATCATGACGTCCTACTATCTCAATATCAAGATTCTCCATATCACAGTTAACTGTTGACTGTTTCTGATAAATCGATGGAGTTGGTTTAAACGCAGCTCTTAAGATTATATCCGAACCATCTGACATACCACCAAGAATTCCACCAGCATGGTTAGTCTTCTTATATAGCTTGCCGTTCTCAGAATAGAATTGATCATTATTCTCAGAACCCTTCTTGCTCACTACATCAAAGCCATCACCGATCTCAACACCTTTAACAGCTCCTATAGACATTATAGCACCTGCAAGTCTGGCATCAAGCTTATCAAAAACAGGTTCTCCAATTCCCGCAGGAACGCCAGTTACCACACACTCTACAAGAGCCCCACTGGAATCCTTATTTGCAATCAGTTCTTCAAGATATTTAGCTGCCTGATCAGCTGCATCCTTATCCGGCATACATAAACTATTTCTTTTAATCTCTTCTCTATCAAATCTTGAAGGATCAGCTTTTATCTCTCCAATCTGAGAAACGTAAGCACAGATATCTATTCCCATCTGAGACAGAGCCTTAATTGCAATAGCTCCTGCAGCAACTCTTCCTGCCGTCTCACGTCCCGACGAACGTCCTCCGCCACGATAATCTCTAAAACCATACTTTGCATCAAATCCATAATCAGCATGGCCTGGACGATAAACATCCTTGATATTTGAATAGTCCTTCGAAATCTGAGAAGTATTTTCTATTACAAGTGATATAGG
>R24__coassemble_795_pt1 | contig 19476 bp, 16 predicted proteins | sample R24__metabat2_high_PE_052 | metagenome-assembled genome bin R24 | reverse complement strand
ATCTATGCCTGCATCCGATATTAGCTTAGAAACCTTCAGCATAGCTCCTTTAGTATTTTCTGTGAAAACAGATACTTGATTTATCATTTTCATATTCCTCCTAAAACAAAAATCCCAGCAATCAAATTAATGATTGCTGGGACAGGATAATCTTTAATCTACCTGCGGTACCACCCGGCTTGGTGTGCTATCACACCCTCTCAGTACATACTCCACATAACTACTTAATAATCCTTAAGTCATACGTTTATATGTTGAACTTTGTTTACGAAGGTTCAGCTCCGTCTCCCATACTCAGCCCACGCCTTTCAGGTCGCCCTCTGAAGTCCATTCAGTCAGACACTTTACATCCGCTAGTCTCACCATCTAGCGATTCTCTGTAGAAAAGGAGGTCTTACCTACTTACTCTTCATCTTCGGTTTTTCGATAGCCCTATGCTACCACTTTGAAATATTTCTTGTCAACGATTTTTTCTGAAGATATACAAAAATATTAAAAATTCAGTGAATCCATGAGTTCGTGAATCTTTTCCTTCTCTTCATACATCGACTTATCAGCTGCATCGATATAGTCATCAATAGTACCATGGTCGTCTGGAGTAATGATCACATATCCTACACTGGCATGAAGCATAAATCTAAGATTCAGTGAATTGAATTCCTTACTCATATTCTTGGATATATCCTTAATGAGTCCTTCGATTTCTTCCTCAGGAGGACATTTGCCTACGCCTATAAACTCATCGCCGCCATACCTTCCGTACAGCCAGTCCTTTGGCGAGAACTTCATAAATGCCTCTGCGGTAGCCTTAATAGCAAAGTCTCCATTAAGATGTCCGTACTGATCATTGATAGTCTTCATACGGTCGATATCAGCGAAAACAAGAATCGCTTTCTCCCCTTGTTCTTTGAGAGAATTAATGTATTCATAAACCACTTTCTCACAACCAGTACGATTATAAATCCCCGTAAGAGCATCCTTCATGTAAATCTTCTTAAGTTCTTCATTTGCTCTCTGTGAGAATATATGTCGACGCATACTGAAAAGCAGCGCATTCATACTCTTGATAAATGTATTTAGATCAAGATTAAAAAGTAGATCTGGAGTATTCTTTATTGCCACATATCCAATGATATAATTCAGATAATTCATTGGAGCAAAGATATAGATGTTAGACTTGCCCTCTTCTTTAACGTATCCAGGATAAAGCTCCTTCGAATCAAAATGCTGAAGTGGTGTTTTCACTCCATCTTTGAACTCATAGAGAATATCCATATTAGAACTATAACCACGTATTCTGGATGGATACTCATCATCATCTATCTCAAAGAATTCCGGCTCAGTACAAATACAATAGTTCTTTCCCATAAATGGAATATCATTTACATTTACCATTCCTTTATCAAAGAAGTCTGTCTTCTTTGTAGACAGAGAAAGTGGTATCTGAATCCTCTGGAAGAAGATGTCCATAATACTCTTCTGAAGATCATCAAAGTATTTATTTCTGATGTTATCGAAACGATTCTTTACAGCTTCCTGAGTAGGTCTGCATCCGCAGCTTTCAGAAGGAACAAAGAAAGAATCATAAGTTTCTTCAAATCTTTCATCTGGATGAGCAATCTGATACATCAGCTTGTCATAAGCAATCTCACCAAATTTCTCCCATCCTCTTGATACAGAAGAAATGATCGGGAATGTACACTGTCCATCCTTGATCATGTCAAAGCCAGTCAGCATAACATCCTCAGGAATACTGAGTCCACACTCACTGACTGCAGTATTAATTCCAAGTGCCATGGAATCATTTGCACAAACTATTGCATCAGGCAACTCTTTGCCAGATTCGATAAAATCCTTCATAAGAAGATACGGCCGATAGAAACCAAAGTCACAATCAAACTCATCGTAAAGCACCAGATTATGCTCAGCAAGAACATCTACAAGTGCCTGTCTTCTTATGGTGTTCTCAACGTTTTCCTTTACACCGTTAACGTATAAAATCTTCTTTGCATTATGTTCTTCAACAAGGTGTTTCGCAAGATCGTAGACACCCTTGTAATTCTCAGTCTTTATACAAGACATATTTGGAACGCCAACCTCAAAGGAAAGCATAGGAACTCCAGCTCTCTGGAAACGAGCGCATACACGCTCCTGCTCATCAGGGAAATTATAGGTATTAGTGCACATGATGGCACCATCGAACTCATCCGGATCAGGCAAATGGAATATATTGAGCTGGCATTTGTTCTGCATCTCATGATCCATTAACGAGCAGTATGTAACGAACACAAAAATATCAACGCCATCTTCTGCAGCCTTCTTCTGCAGGCCGGTGACAACATGTTCTATAAACTCGTTGCTAAATCCATTTGTAAAAACAGCTATGCGTTTTTTCATTCAAGATTTCCCCTGTAAATCTATTGCTCCAATATCTCTACTTAACTTAAAATACCTCAAATATAATTATAACTTAATATCAACGATTTGTTAACCTAGTAATGTGCTCTACATTTCCTTTTTTATCTCTCCCACTAAATACGTTGGCCCAAAAAACCAGAATCATTTTACTATTTTTAAATCATAGGGTAAATGTTCCAAGCTTAATTTTATTATATTTGCTCAAACGATTCGTGAAATATGCACAAATAGATACATTTCAGATACAGACTTGATTTATTTTTTAATTAAGGGAGTTATACCACTTAACTGTATTGGTACGTGTTGTTTTTTACGGGGGATACAATATGAATAAGGGAATGATCAAAAAGCTTTCATGTTTAACACTCGCCACAGCAATGTGTCTATCAACTTTTGGTTGTGGAGAAAAAGAAACTATTGTTTCCGATTATGGAGTTGTAGATCAGGATACAGCAGACGAGAAGAAAAGCACCAGCACGGATAGCCTCTCTGTATCTAAAGGTGATGACGCAACTCTAAGAGAAATGTTTGGTAATGCTGTCCGTTTCCAGGATGACTTTACCATAGATACCATATCCTACTCTGGCGGTGCATATTTTGAGATTCCTGATCAGGATCATCTGAATGTTTATAACATGAAGACCGCTGATGACGGAAAGAAGGACGAAGATGCCATAGTTAAAGCCTTGTTCGGTGACACAGCCAAAAAGATTGAGATGGTTCAATACGTCAACAAATATGATTACATATCGCTACTCTATAAGTATAGAACAGTTCTCTCAAACCAGGCTTTATATAAACTGATATTTAACAATGATACTTCATATGAAAATGATGAATCTTTCGGAAGATATGTTATCACATCCTCAAGTGGCGAAGTATTTAACTGGAAGGATGATGACGAGCTTTATATTCATATGTATGAAGGCAGCTATAATAACATGACCTATGTGCTCCTTCTGGCATTCGATTATGTATCAAACACAAGATATATATTCTTCGAACCTAAGAGCATTAATGAATATCTCCCAGATACCGGTTACCAAAGCCTAATCGTTGCCGGATCAAATGATATCCATGGAGAGCCACTGGGACTAGATAACGCTTGCATCGACGATATCGATACCATTAAAGAAAATGCACAAAGCCTTATAGATAACGAGTTTAAATTAAAAGGAAGATATGAGATAACAGAAAGTCCAAAAACATTTAAAAGCTGTTATTCAGATAGTTTAGTTGATTTTAGTTCTCAGGTTAATATGACTGAGTCGATCAATTATGATAACTTTGGTTCCTCCCTCCTGATGTTTTCAAACACTGATTATATAAGTACTCTTATTACCGGTGTACAGGGAGCCGCTGTTGAATATCGAATACTCACTGAACAGAGAGATCTTATATCAGAGCATAAAGCTGATCATATTGGATCCACCATAACAGAAGGTGAATTCCTCTTTACTGACAGTGCAAAAGAACTAATGGACAAAACCACCTTCACTGTTGATGGCTATGCAGTATATTTAGAAAGCGAAGCTTCAGTTGATACTGACCTTAGCACCATTAACGCAATTTCTTTGCAAACCAGTAATTCAGGGATTATAAAATACACCAGCAACGGACTATATAGTGTGGATATAGCTCTAACTGATGAAGTAACTGACGTTATAGAAAATGTAAGGCTTCTAGAATACGACAAAATAAAAGAATGCCTTAAGACAGTTCTTGAAAATGATATGGATAAAGAGAAACTGGGATCCGACAGAGACCTTACAATATCCACTACAGAATTATGCTACTCTGCTTACATTGAAGATGAGAACAGCGACACCTACTCATTTGTTCCTTCATGGCAGTTTCTTGTTAATGGCATAGGAAACAGTAAGACAGGTCCTATATATATTCTTATAACAATAAATGCTATGGACGGTTCACTCGTCGATATAAATTATGAATACTACTAAGAAAGGTTTTTATACGAAACATGAAGAAAAAAATAAAACAAATAACTAGTTTATTACTTGCCAGCGTCTTATGTTTTTCCACAACAGCCTGCGGAAAAGAAGAACCCACGGTGGATGATTACGGAACAACAGATACAGAAATAGAAAGTACCAACGCAAGTACAGGTACTAGTACAAGCACAGACAGTATCAGTATATCCACAGGAGATGCACAATCTCTTAGAGATATATACGGAGACAGTGTAAGCTATCAGGATGACTTTTCAGTAGGAACCGCAGAGATAAACGCATCCGCATATTTCGAAGTTCCCGACAAGACATATATGAGCGTTTATAATATGCAGAAGTTCGACGACGGCAAGAAAGATGAGCAGGCTATAGTAGATTCTATCTTTGGAGATACTGCTAAAAAACTTGAAAGTATAGGCTATACAAATGAGTATGATAATATGACTCTTCTCTATAAATATAGACAGATCATGTCTGCCCATGAAATATATAAAAATTCAGATGATTTCAAATGGGTACCTTATGAAAAAGAGATAATCACCCCTGCTAACGCTGAAGAATACTACTGGAAAGATGCTGACGACATATATATTCATATGTATGAAGGTGATTACAATAACACAAAGTTTGTATTGCTTCTGGCATATGATTATACAGCAAATTTCAGATACATATTCTTCGAACCTAAAAGCATCAAGGATTATTTCCCAGATTATGACTTTGAAACACTGATGGTGGCAGGTTCAAGAGATTCAGCTGGAACTCCTCTCGAAATAGATAACCAGTGCTCAGAAGATATTGATACTATTAAAGAGGATGCAAAAAGTTTTATTGACAACGAACTTCATTTAAATGATATGTTCGGCGTTACAGATGATGGAAGAAACTATAAAAACTCTACAGTTGATTCCATCATAGACGAAGCTTCATCTATCAATATGATCGATCCTTTTTTTCAAGATGATAATCATGCACCAGGTAATTCAGTCCTTATGTTTTCAGACTGTGATTTTCTAAGCACACTTATGACTCGTGTTCCGGGAGCAGCCATTGATTATAAGGTCCTTTCAGAACAGAGAGACCTGCTTCAGGAATACAAGATAGAAAATCCAGCTAGCACACAGGATTATTCTGAATTTATATATAGTGACAGTGCAGCTAATCTTATGGACGTAGCAAACTACACCATAGATGGATACGCAGTTTATCTGGAAGACTATAACTACTTTGACATTTCCAATGAAGGAGGCGATAATACTTCATTTGCACCTATAACCTATAACTCCGGAATAATAAAGTACACAAGCAATGGTCTTTATAGCGTTGATATCAGACTATCAAACAAGATAATCGATGCAGTAGAAAATGTTAAACTTCTTGAATTCGACAAAATAAAAACTAGTTTTCAATCTGCAGTTGAGGAAAACCTGGATTTGGATGAACTGGGATATCCCGATAATTTGAATGTTATATCCGTCTATTTATTTAATGTTGATTATTACGAAGATAAAAAAAGTGACACCTACGTTTCTATACCTGCTTGGCAGTTCCAGATTCAGAGTCAAGGAAATAACGGAGGGATAGCAATGGTCTATATAAATGCTATGGACGGTTCCCTCATTGATATCAAGTATCAAACATTCGAATAAATCATAATGCCAATCCTTCTCTTTAATAAGATAAAAAGAAGAATATCATATTATAGTGATGCGTATTCGAGGTAGATAAGTTTCATCTTCTCTTCTGTTTCTTCAAATGTAAATTCATGTTTCTCACCAGTATGAACCAGCTCACCATCTTTATAAACCAGCAGCCGGTTGCCAGGAACCTCACGCCATCCTTCTGGTTGTAGTGGATGTGTGGAGAAAATAACCGAACCACTTCTTTCGCTCATATAAAGTGTTCCTTCTTCATTCTTATGAACATAGAAGTAGTCACCATCATAGAGCATAAGATTAAGCTTATTCTCCGGTGCAAGTCGCTTTATGATATTCTCAATCAGCTTGATACGCTCATTGGCGTCGAATCCATTTAGCTCGCTTATATAATGCTTATTCATCTGATCCACGATATAAAGCAGTATTCGTTCGCTGTCTGTATTACCATCCTGCTGATACTGATAAGCACTAAGGATAGGAGACTCAAATATGGTTCCATTATGAACCAGCACCCAGGTTCTTCCGGACTCATCTCTCTTTGAGAAAGGATGGGTATTACTGAAGTTTACTTCACCAACTGTCGCCTTTCGTATGTGAGCCATGCATCGTGCTGTCTCTATACGACCTGTAAGTCGATTCTTTAAATAGAGACTGTCACTTGCCTTAGCCGGTTCCTTCTCAATAGATACAGAATTATCATCGAGGAACGCAAGTCCCCAGCCGTTACGATGTTCCTTACTGTGTTCAAAAAATCTTTTTAAAAAATCATTTATCTTAACTCGCCTGTTTGCAGTTATCCCAAATAGTTCGCACATTCTTAAGATACTCCCTGTCAGTCTTTGAAAGAGAGCCAGCCGCTACATTAAGCACCTGATTTATCCAATCTGATGCTGTTCTTCCATCATAGATCGCAGCATCATATCCATAACGTTCGATTTCTTCAACTGCTTCCTGAATCTTCTCCAGGCTATCGACTGAACTAAGCGCTTTCTCAAGCGTGATTAAACTCTCTTCTGAATACACAATGCCTTTAAGCAGAGCCACATATCCCAGTGCCTTTTCAATCGATGCACTATCTGCAACTCTGACTTCAATATATTTCTTTATTCTGAAATGGAAAAAGCCCATGGACATAAAATGCTCGATCAGCTTCTTCTTTCTATCTTCCTCAAGATCATCTCTATAGATGATACTGTTAGCCACAAGTTCCTCAGCACTCTGGTGTCCAACATTAACTGTCTCGTCATTATCAGTAAGAAGAATAAGTGGTGTATGATAAACAACCTCAGCTATCTTATCATATCCAAAGTCTGAATCCAAAGAAAAAGGAACAAAACCAGTTCTTTCTGGATCAAGATCGTCCCACTCCTGAATTCTAAGGAGATGCGGCTTACCCTCAACTCCAGGTAGGGTTGATGACTCATCAGATTTATTCTCCATAAGAAGCATTAGCAGCGGAGAAATCTTCTGTAGAACTGTAAGTTTTCTCACCATATCCTTTTCTGACTTATAATCTATGGAAACCTGAGCAGATGTAGAAGCACGCATCATATACTTTCCGTACTTTCCACTCCTCTTAAAGTAAGCATCCATATACTTATATCTCTTCTTAGGTGAAAGTGGAATATCGTCAGGTGTTATCTCCCCCAGTTCAACCAGAGGAAGATTCCCCTTGGTTTCTATATGGTATCCCCTTTCTTCGAAGATAGGATCCCAAAGAGATCTGAATTCACGATATATACTCTCAATAGTTTCAAGATCATTATAAGGATTTATGCTAATCTCAAACTGACATGCAGGTTCAAGACTTGTAGAATATTCTCCTGTATAATAACCAACTGGATAACTATCCATAAAGATTATCTCAGCACCTATTGCTTTTCCAACCTGATTAATAAGATTGGATATCTCATGGAACTCAATCTGAACACCTTCATCATTAATAATGAAATGTTCTATCTCAAGCCCAAGATTCTGGTCTTCTGTTTCTCCTGATTTAATATATGCAGATATGTCTTCCAAAAAACTCATAGCATACCTCCTTAATCAATCTCACAAAAGCTCCCTTATAAAACTATAAACCTACTGTGAGAGTAGGTTTATATCTTGTGAATGATAACATTTTTATTATATTTACGCAAGTGCAAGAGTAAGAATCGCCTTTATCTTCTCACTATCCAGCTTCTCATAATGACCAACTGTTCCATTGCGTGTAGCTCTGTCAGCCATTACCTGGAAATCCTTATCATCAATTCCAAGTTCAGTCAGTGTTGTAGCAACACCAAGTTCCTTAAAGAACTCTTTAAGCTTATCCGAAAGAATAAGTGCTCTCTCCTCCTCAGTATAATCGAAGGTATCTACTCCGAAGACTCTGTTTGCAAGGAGGGCAAGTCTCCATGGTTTTACCTTAGCTATATACTTAGTCCAAGCTACAAACACAACCGCCATTCCTTCGCCGTGAGTGATGTTATACTGAGCTGAAAGCTCATGTTCGATTCTGTGCGAACCCCAGTCAGCACTTCTTCCTGCATCTAGGAAGTTATTATGTGCTACGCTTGCGAGCCACTGAACCTCTGCTCTTGCATTTATATAATCTTCGTATTTTGTCTTTTCCTCTCCCTTTTCAAGAAGGCTTATGAGTCTCTTTCCATTTAAGATAAGAGCTCTGATAGCCCCCTCAATAAGGTAATCGGTTGTATCGCTATTCTTCTCATCTGAGAAGTAACGCTCAAGTAAATGTGCCAGTACATCGGCAATTCCTACTGCAGTCTGATACTTAGGAAGTCCAGCTGTATATGCTGGATCCATGATTGCGAACTGAGGAATGATTCGATCATCTTCAAATCCAAGCTTCCACTCTCCGCTTGAAAGGATTGCTGCGTTAGATGTTTCAGAACCACTAGATGCGGTTGTGGAAATAACTCCGATTGGAAGTACCTGATCTGGTACTACACCTTTTTCGAAGAAGTCCCATACATCACCTTCGTAAGGGATTCCTACAGCAACTGCCTTTGCTGTATCTATGGCGCTTCCGCCACCTACTGCCAGGATAAAATCTACTGAATTTTCTTTACCTTCGGCTACAAGTGTTCTTACCAGTTCTATTGATGGGTTAGGAACTACTGTACCATTTTCATAGAAGCTGATCCCCAGCTCCTTTGTCGCCTCCCTAACCTCCTGATATATTCCAAGATCCTTAATGAAGTCTCCACTATACACCAGAAGGAGCGACTTAGCTTTTTGCTTCTCCAGGAGGGCTTTTAACTTTTTTATACTGCCTGCTCCGAAAATGATCTTTGCAGGATTGTAATATTCAAAACCAATCATCTTTCTCTCACCTTTTTTTCTGATTCTATATGAGAATCCGTATTTTTAGTTAAGAGGAACTACTGCTCCGTCATATGTGCTATCAATATAATCGCTGATTGCTTTACTCTGAAGTACAGATACAAGAGCCTTGAGTGCCTCATCGTTTTCCTTCTCAGGTGATGTTGCGACGATATTTCCATATGTCTGAGCTGCAAGACCATCATTTGCTTCTACTGCAAGTGCATCCTTAACGCTGAGACCACCCTCGATTGCATAGTTACCATTGATTACTGCTACATCAACATCTGGAAGAGCCTGTACTAACTGCTCTGGTGCAAGTTCCTTGAACTGAATGTTCTTTGGATTATCAACGATATCTTCAACTGTTGCATTGATTCCTGCATCATCCTTAAGTGTAAGGATACCTTCCTGCTGAAGGAGAAGAAGCGCTCTTGCTTCATTAGTTACATTGTTAGGTACTGCAACTGTTGCTCCATCTGGAAGATCTGCAAGTGATGTTGTCTTACCAGCGTATACGCCAAATGGCTCATAGTGAATAGCTCCGATTGATACAAGATCTGAACCGTTCTCTTCATTGAACTGATCAAGATATGGAACATGCTGGAAGTAGTTTGCATCAAGGCTTCCCTCGATAACTCCTGTATTAGGTGTAACTGAATCTTCAAGTTCTACGATCTCAAGTGTGATACCCTGCTCTGCAAGGATTGGCTGTGCCTCTCTAAGGATCTCAGCATGTGGAGTAATGTTTGCTCCAACCTTGATTGTTACAGGATCACCTGTGTAAACAAATGTGCTATCTGTTTCTGATGCATCCTCACCTGCATTTGCAAGTGTTGCATTTTCTGATACCTCTGTATCTGGTTCGCTTTCTTCGCTTGCTTCCTCAGAAGCTGTCTCAACTGCTGCTGGCTCAGAAGCGGTATCGTTTGATGAATCATTTGATGATCCGCATCCTGTAAGACCAAGTGCAAGTGTAAGTGCCAATGTGATTCCTAATAATTTCTTTCTCATAATTTTTTTCCTCCATCTTTTCATGCAATCATTTGCATTTTTTTCTTTGCTTTATTTCTTTGATGTGTAGACTATAACTCTTTTCGTGTTATAGCACAAATCCTTATATTCTATAGTTTGTTATAGGTTTTGCTTATAACCTCATTTAACTCTTACGAACTCCCTTTGAGATAGCTCCACCTATCTCCTGAACTGCCCATACCATTATTACAAGTATTGCTACAGTTACCCAGAGAACATCCTTCTGATATCTGTAATAACCATACTGAAGTGCCAGAGCTCCAAGGCCGCCACCTCCGATAACACCAGCCATAGCTGAGTAACCAAGTACAGTTGCTATGTTGATCGCTGCGCCAAGCAGTAAGGATGGACCAGCTTCTGGCAGAATAAAATGGAATACTATAAAGAAAGGACTGGCGCCCATAGAGTTAGCAGCTTCGATGATTCCCGACGGAACCTCATTTAGCGATGACTCCACCATTCTTGCTACTATAGGAATAGCACCGATCGTTAGTGGTACTATAGTTGCTGTGGTTCCGATTGATGAACCAACTATAAATCTTGTCACTGGGATCAGCAGCACAAGCAGGATCAAAAATGGAAGCGACCTGCTGATATTTACTACGGCACCAACTACTGTATTAACCACACGGTTTTCATATATTCTTCCCTTTGATGTTACATATAAAAGGATTCCGAGAGGAAGTCCTATCAGATATGCAAACAGGGATGCAAATCCGGTCATCTGCAGAGTTTCAAAGATTCCTTTTATTATTGCGTCTCTTATATAATCACTCATAATTTTCTACTCCTATCCTTCCTTCTATAGTTCAACGATGCTAAGATTCTTACCATTAAAGTAATTCAGCACCGTCTCCTGTCCATTCTTATCCTTAGGAAGCTCCAGTACCATCTGACCATAAACTATTCCGCCAACACTCTTGGTATTTGCTCCAAGAATATTCACCTTCTCGCCAGTCTGTTCTACCAACTCAGCGATAAATGGTTCTCTAGCCGATGCACCGTCGAAGGCAATTCTGATCACCCTGCTGTTCTCCTCTGATTTATCATATGCGCTGACAAGTTCTTCATTACTGTTAGGGAATACAAGCTGCTTTGCAGCATCTGACTGAGGATTAGTAAATATGTCTTTCACATCTCCCACTTCTGCCAGCTTGCCGTCATCAATAATCGCAACTCTGTCACATATTTTTTCTACTACCGACATCTCATGGGTGATAATTATGACTGTAAGTTCACGAGTCTTATTGATCATTTGAAGAAGCGCCAGGATTTCTTCTGTAATCTTTGGATCAAGTGCAGAAGTTGCCTCATCACAGAGAAGCACCTTCGGATCAACTGTAAGAGCACGGGCTATAGCAACACGCTGTCTCTGGCCACCTGAAAGCTGAGCTGGATAAGAGTTCTGTTTTTCACTAAGACCAACAATATCCAGCATTTCAAGAGCTTTCCTCTTTCTCTCCTTACGTGGAACTCCTGCTATCTTAAGAGGGATCATTACATTTTGCAGAACTGTTTTCTGCATCAGAAGATTAAATCCCTGGAAGATCATAGAGATAGACTGACGTGTCTTTCTCAGTTCACGAGGAGACAGCTCCGAAAGATTTTTTCCAAAGAAGCTGACCTCACCCTCGGTTACTTCCTCAAGTCGATTAAGAGTACGAACCAGGGTTGACTTTCCGGCACCACTCATTCCGATGATTCCGAAAATCTCTCCCTCGTTAATCTCCAGATTAATATCATCCAGAGCTACGAATTCTTTTCCTTCATTCTTATAAACTTTTTTTACGTTACTTAACTTATATACAACCGATGCCATATAATCACCTCACCTTTAGTTATAGTTATTTCTTATGACTGTTTTAATATAAAGCCCACTAGCTATATTGACAAATACCTAGAACTTATAGTTCGTTATAGTTTTTAGTTATAGACTCAAGATATAGGGTAAATGAAAACCAAAAAAATATGGCAAGGTGCTAAGGGACTGATAAGCACATTGCCATATTTTAGAAACTATGAATATTAATTCACTAGGAGGTGTTTTTTTGATAATCAAGGCTATTAGGAGATTACTTAATGTTCTCTCTCCATGTAGCTGGTTTAAACTCATTGATGATAGGAAGAAGTCTCTTATCTACATCAATCTTAAGAATAGAATTGAAGTTGTTTGTTGCGATCATCTGACCTGCAAAACCAACGATAACTACTATCTCCTGATCACTCCAGAATTTATGAAGCTTCTCGAAAAGCTCATCTGAAACTGCTGTAGGATTCTTAACTGCCTGCTGACCAAGTTCTGCAAGAACCTGCTCCTTCTCATCATACTGAAGGTTTGCTGGATCAAGTCCAAGGCCCTTTACATCACTGATAAAGAACAGTGAGCATAACTGGCATGAATTTGTAGTTGAGATTGCATGTGCATAAAGGATTGCATCCTTCTCACCAATAACCTCTACAAGTCTGTTCCATGATGTATACCAACCCATATATGCATCATATGTTGCTGCATCATTAAGAAGTCCTGCCTTCATATTTGTAACAGCATTTCTTCCTGCTAACTCCTCATATCTTTCCTTCTCTGCTCCACTTGTTTCTTCAAGTGTTAATAACTTTACTCTTGCCATTTTTTCTTTCCTCCATCCGGCTTATTTATATTATGTCATTATATTACTCCATAATTCCTGTTTTGCATAATACCTATAAGCAATAGTTTGTTATAGGTTTAGGCTATTACGCCGAATATCCAATAACTTTGGATCTAAAGGAAGCAAGTCTATCGAGAGCTTCGTTCAAGGTTTCATCCTTCTTTGCAAAATGAAGTCTTATATAATTATTTATATCTTCTTTGAAGAAGCTTGAACCAGGAACCGCTGCTACACCCACATTTTCTGCCAGCCACTCACAGAACTTAAGATCATCCTTCACGCCATACTCTGCAACATCTACTAACACAAAGTATGCTCCCTGCGGTTCTGAATAATTAAATCCAAGATTCTTTAAACCATTTAAGAATAGATTTCTCATATGAGTATAATGAGCTCTAAGTTCATCATAGTATGAATCAGGGAATTCAAGTCCAACCACAGCAGCCTCCATAAGTGGCGCTGCCGCTCCAACTGTCAGGAAGTCGTGAACCTTCTTTGCTCTCTCTGTAAGCTCAGGTGGTGCGATCAAATATCCAAGTCGCCAGCCTGTTATTGAATAGGTCTTTGAAAGCGAGCTGCATGATATAGTTCTCTCATACATTCCAGGAAGTGAATTGATATAGGTATGCTGGTATGGTTCATAAACTATATGCTCATACACTTCATCGGTTATAACAAAGCTATCATACTTTATCGCGAGATCTGCTATAATCTTCAGCTCTTCTTTAGTAAAGACCTTTCCCGAAGGATTTGAAGGATTACAAAGCACCAAAGCTTTAGGGTGCTGTCTAAATGCATCTTCAAGCACTTCTGGATCAAAGCTAAAGCTTGGTGGATTCAGCGGAACGTATATTGGTTCAGCTCCAGAAAGTATGGCATCAGCTCCGTAATTTTCATAGAACGGTGAAAATACTATAACCTTATCTCCAGGATTAACAACTGTAAGCATAGCAGTTATCATTGCTTCTGTGCTTCCACAGGTAACAAGTATTTCCTGTTCAGGATCTAAGGTTCTTCCCATAAATCTTTCCTGCTTTTTAGCAAGTGCATCTCTGAAGTTCTTAGCTCCCCAGGTTATCGGATACTGATGAGGACCAATAAGTGATATATCCTGTAATCTCTTTACTATCTCAACAGGTGGATCAAAATCTGGAAATCCCTGGGATAGATTGATGGCCCCATATTTGTTAGCCACACGAGTCATTCGTCTGATTACAGAATCTGTAAATCCATTTGTTCTTTCAGCTAGTTCAGGCAATGTCTTATCCTCCAAATCTAGATCAGGATTGCCTGATCAATCTTGTGTTCTCTTTCGTCTATCAGTCTCTTAGCCTTATGCTCTGCTCTTGGATGTTCGCCAGCAGCAAGTACTCATATATAATCTGGCTTTACGCCTATACGGCTCTTAAGTGCCGCAACAACTCTCTTCTTGATATCCTCTACATCAGCGTCAGGTTTTTCCTTCTCAACCTCTACTCCATATCTTGCAGTGTAATCACGTTCAAATACATGAATTCGATATTCTCCTGTGATACCCTCAAAATCTCTAAGTACAGTTTCAACATCTGATGGGAAGATATTAACTCCTGATACGATAAACATATCGTCTTTTCTTCCTACGATATGAATTCTTGCAGATGTTCTGCCACATTTACATGTGCTCTTATCTACATATCCTATATCACCTGTTCTGAATCGGATCATAGGACGAGCATGTTTACGGATACTTGTGAATACAAGTTCTCCTGTCTCTCCATCTTTTAAAACATCTCCCGTCTTCGGATCTACAGTTTCAACCAGAATATGATCTTCAGCAAGATGCAGTCCGTGCTGTTCATCGCACATACCTGCACAGGCTCCAAAGATATCAGATAGCCCATAAAACTCTATTAGCTTAGCATCCCATAATGCTTCGATAGCATTTCTGGTTGCTGGTATTGAGCCACCAGGCTCACCTGCTACTATAATCCTTTTCACCGAAAGGCTCTTTGGATCTATACCTTTCTTCTTTGCCGTCTCGCCAAGATATAAAGCATAAGATGGAGTTGTTTGGATAAACGTTGGTTTAAACTGCTGTATTATATATAACAATCTGTCAGACGGGAGTGTTCCTGCCCATATGCCCATGGCTCCAAGTCTCTGTGCGCCGAGAACACAAGGTCCTCCAACGAACAGACTGAAGTTTATACCATGCATATATCTGTCATGCTTACGCATTCCGGCCTGATACATAAGTCGGCTCTCGATATTCATCCACTCATCAAAATCCTTCTGTGTAAATGGACTTATTGTTGGAACACCTGTTGAGCCGCTGGAAGCTGAAATGAAGACGATATCATTTTCTGGTACCGCGCAGAGCTCACCAACCATGGAACCTATGCCCTGAGTCTTACGCTCTGTCTGCTTGTCAATGAATGGCAGCTTCTTTATATCCTCCAATGTCTTGATATCCTCAGGCTTTACACCTGCCTCATCAAAGCTTTTCTTATAATAAATTGTATTATCATAAGCATACTTCACAATCTCTTTCAGACTTTCAAGCTGCTTCTTTTCTATATCCTCACGAGGAAGAGTTTCCCACTCTTCCTCCCAGTATTTACTTTCTCCCATTTCTGCCTCCGAAATCATCTTCTATTTTTTCGAATAAATGTAATTCCTTAATTCACTTCTATCGAATTACTCATTCGCGAACTGGCTCTCATCATTGTAGCCATCTGGCTTTGTGAATGACTTATACTGCTTGCTCTCATCCTCAATAGCTGTTCTAAATGCATCTGAATGTACTATTCTATCAATTGTCTTTGTAAGCTCAGAATCCTTATCTGCTTCTCTTACAGCGATAACGTTGATATATCCCTCTGTAACCTGCTCATTGTAAAGGTCTGTTGAAAGGTCAAGATCAGCTGCGATTGCAAAGTAACCATTGATGATTGCTGCATCTACACTGTCAAGAATGTTAGGAAGAACCTCTGGGTTCATCTCTTCAAATACATACTCATTTGGATTGCTTGTAATGTTATCTACTGTTACAGTTGCCTGCTCAACGCTCTGATCAAGTTCGATCTGACCTGTCTGTGCAAGCACTCTGAGTGCTCTTGCTGTATTAGTTACATCATTAGGAATTGCAATTGTTGCACCCTTTGGAAGGTCCTCAAGCTTATCATACTTATCAGAGAAGATACCCATTCCTGCAGTAGGAATCTCTGTTACATATGTAAGATGTGTTCCATGCTCCTCATTGAAGTTGTTGAGGTAGATTGAATGCTGGAATACATTAAGTGTGATCTCACCTTCATCAACTGCTGTATTTGGAGTAACGATATCTGAAATCTCTATGATCTCAACTTCATAACCGATTTCTTCAAGTGATGGCTGGATTGCATCTGCAAACATGTCTCCATAAGGACCAGCACATACACCTACTGTTACCTTCTTATCCTCTTCACTTGGTGCTTTTCCTAATGCATCAGAGCTTGATGCTTCAACTACTGCCTCTGTCTTTTCCTCTGTGTCTTCAGACTTCTCTGTAGACTCTGCCACCTCTTCAACCTCAGTTGCCTCTGTCTTTACATCGCTAGTTTCATTTGATGCGCTATCTGATGAACCACATCCTGTTGTCAATCCAAGTGTTGCAATAACTACACCTACAAGTGCCTTCTTTAAAATTTGTTTTCTCATAATAATCCTCCTTCTAATCCCCCTCTAGGGATTAATAAAATCTTATGCGCCAATTAAGGCTATACGCTCCCAGGTTTTATCCCTTTCACGTATTATTGTCTCTATGTCCTCATCACTTAGATGTTTGAACCTGCTTTGTCTTTTGATGTAATGACTTACACCCTCCAGGGCTTTAGGCTTCATATTTAGATGAAACTCTCCATCATAGTATTCCGCCAGATACCAGAGCCCTGTATCTACAATCTCTCTTGCTATATCGATAGTTTCTGAAGTATCCACTCCCCAGCCTGTTGGGCGAGGAGCAAGTACATGAATAAATGATGTTCCTTTTACCTCAGAAGCTCTTTTTACCTTATTAGCAAAATCCTCTATATATCCAACACTGGCTGTTGCCGCATAAGGAATACCGTGTGCTGCTACAATCTCGAAGAGATTCTTCTTAGGTCTAATATTTCCCTTAACTCTGCTTCCTGCAGGAGTCGTTGTTGTAGTAGCTCCAAATGGTGTCAGACCACTCTTCTGTATTCCAGTATTCATATAGGCTTCATTGTCATAACAGATATAGATGACATCATCATTTCTATCTATAAGTCCTGACAGAGCCTGAATACCTATATCAGCTGTACCGCCATCACCTGCTATACCCAGCACATGATAGTCTTTAAGACCCATGGCTTCAGCTCCTGCTTTAAGACCACTCATCACAGCGCCTGTTCCAGCAAATGCTGATATTATGGCATTGTTTGCGAAGCTCATTTGTGGATAGTTAAAGCTCACCGCCGACATACATCCTGCCGGCTCAACGAGAAGTGTGTTCTCTCCAAGAACCTTAAGCGCTATCCTTACTGCCAGCGATCCGCCGCAACCGGCACAAGCCTTATGTCCGTAGAAGAATTCGCTATCAGATATATTTCTTGCATTTATCCTATCTGACATCATCCTCTACCTCCAATCCTACGAATCTTACAAGTCTGTCAGTCTCCTGATTTATCATCACTGTGAAGCACTCTCTGATTATCTCTTTCGATATATCCCTACCACCGATACCACCGATAAAATCATATGAATCAGCAAAGTTTCTTCCCTTATGAAGTGCTGAATTAACATTTGTATAAACTGTGCCTTCGTAGCCAAATGATATGTCCTTCTCCAAAGTTCCGATGGCAATGGCATTTCCCAAATGCTTTAATAATTCATCTGTAGGGAAAGGTCTGATCATTCTTATCTTTAAGACTCCAGCCTTTACCCCCTCACTTCTTAGTTCGTCCACTGTATCTCTGACGAGACCACTGATGCTTCCCATGGTTATCAGGATATATTCTGCATCCTCTGTAAGATATCCACTGACGGCTCCGCCATAGCTTCTTCCTGTAAGCTTTGCATATTCAGCATCTATATTTTCCAGCTCCTTTATTGCTGCAAGTGATGCTTTATGATGCAAGAGATTAAACTCCTCATTTAACTCAGGACCAACAGTAAATGCCATGCTCACTGGATTATCCAGATCAAGCTTGTCCCATGTATCTCTAGGCTTTAGGAAACCGCTAATTTCTTCCTCCGAAGGTATATCAACTGCCTCGTAGGTATGTGTCAGAATAAAGCCATCCAGATTTATCATTACCGGAAGTCTGACGTCTTCATTCTCTGCAAGCCTGTAAGCTTCAAGAGCCATATCAAGACTTTCCTGAGCGTCCTCCACATATATCTGTATCCAGCCTGAGTCCAGCTGTGACAGTGAATCTCGATGATCTCCGTATATACTCCACGGGAGTGCAGTGGCACGATTGGCATTCATCATTACTATGGGAAATCTTCCACCTGAAACATAGGTGAGGCATTCTGCCATATATAGAAGTCCCTGAGATGATGTTGCTGTAAAAGCTCTTGCTCCCATGGCCGATGCGCCCATGGCTGTCATCATAGCCGAGTGCTCTGATTCTACATGAACAAATTTACTGTCAAGTGAACCATCCTCTACCATATCCGCAAGTCGCTCAACAACTATTGTCTGCGGTGTTATAGGATAAGCTGATATTACCTGTGGTTTAGCAAGTCGGATTCCCTGGGCAAATGCTTCATCACCTGATACATAACTAATCTCACCCATCGTTTTCCTCCATACTGATAGCACCTCTCCGGCATATCTTTTCGCATATTCCGCAGCCCTTACAGAAGTCGTAATCTATATCAACCTTTGTGAGCTGCTTACCATCCGAGTCCAGATTTTTTTTGCTTATCACACCATCTGGACAATATAGATAGCATTGAAGACATCCTATACATTTATCTATATCAAGCTTCGGGGTTCTATTCCTCCAGCCTGCATTTTTATCAACCAGAAATCCTGCTTTGCAGCTTCCACCTTGAGGTATCTCCGAAAGCTTTCTTATAACAGGTCTCGGTTCTAGTGAAGGTCTAATCATTTTTTTCTCCTCCACTTATCTATCTCATATATTTTTCGAAGAAGTTCTATGTTCTTCCCCGCTACCTTCGCTGGCATATATTCACTTATACTCTTTTCCAGAATCTGAAGGTCTATATCTTTATCCTTGCCTATCAGAAGACCAAGAATACCAATATTTACTATGGGACGTTTCAGAATTAACTCAGCATTTGTTGTTATATCTCCTGCAATAATTCTTTCGTCCGTTATCTGCGATGCTTCCTTCTTAGTATTAAGAAGCAGATAACCACCTGGTTTTAATTCTTCGAGAAGTTTATCTGTATAAAGACTATCATCAA
>R24__coassemble_649_pt1 | contig 22464 bp, 20 predicted proteins | sample R24__metabat2_high_PE_052 | metagenome-assembled genome bin R24 | reverse complement strand
GGTTTAATCTAATTGGGGGTGCTGTTTTGGATTATAATACTGTTGTTAATACTTTGAATAAGATAGGCAGTGTGTTATCTGTTGAAATAAAGCCGGATGGAACTTGTGGTGAAATCTGTGTAGAAGCAGCAAATGATACATACCTTCAGTCAGTGAATGTGGCTAGAGAGGACTTCGTTCCTGGAAAGCCATACTATAATTATGTCCCTCCTACACGTAATTATGAGGCTATGTGCTTTAGATGCGTTAATGAGAATCGAATGATTCATTCGTATATTAACGTTGCTATATATAATGCGTGGATGGAGGTATATCTGCTGCCTCTCAAATCTGCGGAGGATGGTAAGGGGTATCTTCTTTTCTCCTATGATATGACTCCAAAAGTAGATGCAGAGAAAATGTCGGATCTGTCTCCAGATCTTGCTATGGAAGTTATTCAGACTGCTGTAAAGCTTAGAGAAACTGATGATTTTCAGGCTGCAATGGATTCTATCATTGATGATATCAGAGTTAACTGTGAAGCTAACAGATGCTGTATCTTATTAACTGATTTTTATAATGAGTCATGTTCGGTACTTTGTGAAAGTGTAACTGAAGCTGAGGCTCATATCAAAAATGTGTCTGCTTATGTGGAGGAGGGATTCTTCCATATAGTGAAGACATGGGATGATCTGATAGCTGGAAGCAACTGCTATATTATTCATGATGCAGAGGAACTTGAACTTCTGAAAGAAAAGAGTGAGATCTGGTATGAGTCGTTAAAGGACGCAGGAGTTTTCAGTCTTGTTATCTATCCTTTAAAGGCAAATGGAGAAACTATCGGATATATCTGGGCAACCAATTTTAATAGTGAGAATACACTTAACATCAAAGCAATTCTGGAAGTTACGGCATTTATCCTTGCTTCTGAGATATCAAATCATCAGCTCTTTGAGAAGACTAAGGTGCTCAGTGCTACAGATCTTCTTACTGGACTATATAATCGTAATGCCATGAATAACCGTATAACCAATATCGTATCTGGTAAAGAGGATGTTGGCGGCGATTACGGAGTTGTATTTGCAGATCTAAATGGACTTAAAGAGGTTAATGATAGACAGGGACATGTTGCAGGTGATAATCTACTTAAGGCTGCAGCGGCTTTGATCAGAGATGTTTATGTTGATAGTGATATATTCAGAGTTGGTGGTGATGAATTCTTAGTTCTGGTAACAAAACATACTGAGAATGAGTTTAATGCGTTTGTTGATAAACTAAAAGCTAAATGTGAAAACTCTGATATAGTTAAGCTGGCAGTGGGAACCTGTTTTGGAGATAAGACTCTTGATATCAGAACTGCCATGCATCTGGCGGATGAAAGAATGTATGCCGATAAGGAAGAGTATTACAGGAAGCATCCTGAACTAAAATATCGAGGAAAACAGGAATAATTTATACCCACAAAAAAGTGGGTAATTGTCATCTTCTGTGTTATGGATTAGTCTTTATGCAGGAGGTGAATAAAATGAAAAAAGAAGCTTTATTACTTATTGATATTCAGGATATATATTTTACACCAGGGCCGCTGTTGCTGCATAAACCGAAGTGTGCAGCAAAAAAGGCGGCTCTTCTGTTGGAAAAATTCAGAAGTGAAGGAAAACCAGTCATTCACGTGCGTCATAACTTTAAAGCGCTATCAGGTATTCACAGTCTTGTGAAACCACTTGAAGGTGAGAAGATAGTGAATAAGGAATATCCAAATTCTTTCCTGGAAACTGATCTGAGGGAATACCTGGAGAGTGAAGGGATAGAAAGCCTGGTTGTTGCTGGCATGATGTCTCACATGTGTGTTGATACAACGGTGAGAGCGTGTCAAGACTATGGATACGAAGTGACATTGATCGACGACGCATGTACGACCATGAGTTTAAAGCATGATGGCAAAAAGATTGATGCAGAAACGGTACATGCAGTATTTATGGCATCCCTGGCTGATGGATTTGCAAATGTTATAAATTCGGAGAACTATCTATGAAAATAAGGGATGATTATACCTGCCCTTTGGAAATTGTGCATGACATAATCAAAGGCAAATGGAAAACCATAATTCTATATCAGATGAAGGACGGCCCAAAGGGACTTGCTGAGCTGGAAAGAGAGATTGAAGGCATCAATCAGAAGATGCTGCTTGAACAGCTTCGTGAGCTGATATCATTTGGCCTTGTAGAAAAGAAGTCTTTCCAAGGTTATCCGCTGAGGGTAGAGTATAGCATCACAGAAAGAAGAGGTCGCAAGATGATAGAAGCGATCAACATCATGCAGATGGTTGGTGTTGATTATATGCTGGAAAATGGAATGACGGATGCACTTATAGAAAAAGAGGTTTTGTCGGCCGAAGAAGTAGAGCGACTTATGAATGAAAGGTAGAGATGTCTGAACTAGATAATAAAAAAAGAAGTAAAAGAAAGATAGAAATCCCTTGGTTTTTCGTTATATTAATGCTTTTCTTCGGCGCAATAGGTTTAGTAGCATGTCTTCTCGTAAATAAAACTGTAAGGCATTGTACAAATGAAGTCACAGGATTTGTAGAGAGTGAAGGCTATGGCGGAAATGGTGATCTGAATCAAACTGTAGAAGGTAAATATGTCAGAGTCGGTACGCAGGGGCAACACTGGATAGCTATTTATGTAAATACTGATGACAAATTCCAAATGAACACCGTTTATGCTGATAAAAGCTATGGAAATGTGGGCGACAAATTTACTATTTATTATAACCCTGAAGATCCTGATGAATACTATATAGGTGATTATAGGTATCTGAATGGATATGGAGTTGCCCTGGTTACACTAGTAATAAGCGGAATTAATCTGGTGCTCACAGTGGTTTTTACATTTTTCTTCAATAAAGAATTGACTGAGGAAGAAAAAGAAATTAAACGTGAGAAAAAGGAGAAAAGGGCAGCTGAACGAAAAAGAAATGGTGAGGAAAAAATAGAACGCGGGACTCGGAGATATACTAAGAACTACACCAATACTCATATTCGTAAGAAGATTCAAGACTTTGTTGTTGAAGTAAAAGGCGGAATTATAACGCTGATAATTGGAAGCGTGATATTCGCATCCAGCTTTGTCGTGACATATCTAGATATAAACAAAGATCGCCCGATTCCATTTAATAATTATTCTGATACATTTGATGGTAAGGTTTATAGTGTCGAGACGGAAAAACCTATAGAAATTAGTACACTTGCGGACTATGGTGTGTATTATGATCTAAAGGTTGGGAATGATCACATACTGGCAGTGCATCTAAATAACAGAGAGATAAATGGGATAGATGGTTCCATAAAGCTTCGAGGAAAACTCTGCAGAGTCAGTGTGCGTGATGAAAAGAAACGAGAAATCATCAAGGCATACTATAAAGACTTAGGATACCTCGATACTCTTAAAGATGAAGAGTTTGCGTATTATTGTCTGGATTGTACCAAGATAAGCTTTTGGGAAGAAATGAAGCAGCATCATATGATTGGATTTGCGTTCGGACTTGTGATCATTATAGCGGGACTAATGTTTTCTAGTGCGCTTTACCGATTGATAAGATTCTTTAGACCACGCTTTAGTGGCAGAAGATACAAGGCCAGTGAGATTGATAGACTTGCAAATGATATGGATACAGAATGGTTAGGTGATGTAGAAGTTCTTGGCACTCCTAGTGCTCTGATTGGATTAAACCATGGACTGACGGTAGTAGATTACAGTGATATCCATGGAGTTAAAGTAGAGGCAGAGAGCCACAAGCGGAAGAATAGGAGAGAATGGTTTACCTATAAAATTTATATAGAAACTAAAAAACATAAAAACATTCTTCTTACTGAAAGTGATAATAAATACGATTACTATTCTTTGAAAAAGCATTTGGAAAAGAGATTTGTGACTTTTTCTATCGTTGAAAATTCATAGCATATTTAGAACCTGCTGAGAAATCGGCAGGTTTTTTAATCTTGACAGTGATAAGATTGGATGTTACTATCTAAGCGGTGATAAGATTACTTGCATCGATATGATAAAAACTTTTAGGAGGTTATGTTATGGGTGAAAAACCTTACCATCATGGTAATTTGAAAAATGAACTCATTGAACAAGGGATAAAGTATATAAGCTTGAATGGGATAGAGAATCTGTCTATGAGGAAGTTGGCTACTGTCTGTGGTGTCAGCAGTGCAGCGCCCTATGCGCATTTTAAGAATAAAGGAGATTTTTTGATTCAGGCAAGGGCTTATGTTGAAGATAGCTTCTCTGAGGTACTTCAGAAAAGTATTGATGATTGTAAGAATCCTGAGAAACGACTTTTGGAACTAGGCAAATGTTATGTGATGTTTTTCGTAGAGAATCCACATTATCATCAATTCATGTTTTCGGATGAAGGGATTATTGTGGAAGAGTATCGCCCTTACCAGATATTTTCAGGAGCTGTGAAGGAAACTCTTGGTGCTTTTGGAATCAAAGGTAAAGAAGTATTCTATAAGACGATTCTTTTATGGGCCACAGTTCAGGGACTTACAGATATATGTGCGGTATGTGAGATATTTGAAGAGGATAAACTGGAAAAAGAGGTTGAGAAGATTCTTGATCTAGTCAGGCTCTCCTGATGATTGGTTGTTTTCGGGTTTAGGAGGAATAAAAATATGATAGGTATATATTTTAGCGGTACTGGCAACTCAAAGTATGCATTAGAAACATTTTGTAAAGAATATGATAAAGAAATTTCAGTTCGCTCAATTGAGGATGAGAATGTATTATCAGCAGTAAACGCAGAGGATATGATTACATTTGCATATCCTGTACAGTACAGTACGGTTCCTAAAATCCTCCGTGATTTTATTATTGATAATAATGAATTATGGAAAGGTAAAAAAGTTTTCATAATTGCAACCATGGGGCTCTTCAGTGGTGATGGTTCTGGCATGCTGGGACGTCTTTTGGAAAAGTACGGTGCTGAAGTTGTAGGTGGACTACATCTTAAGATGCCGGACAGTATAGGCGATGAGAAGGCATTAAAACGTCCTCTTGAAAAGAATAAGGAACTCGTAAAGAATGCTGAGCTGAAGATAAAAAAATCTGTAGGTTTGCTTAAAGCAGGCAAGCCTACTCAAGAAGGAATAGGGCCTCTGTATCAGGTGGCCGGTCTTTTCGGACAGAGATTATACTTTAGGCATAAAACCCAAAACTATTCTGATAAACTAAAGATAGATACGGATAAATGTATCGGATGCCGTAAATGCGAGAAGTTATGTCCGATGGGGAATATTACAATTTCAGATAAGGTGGCGGTTGCAAGTGACCGCTGCACTATGTGCTATCGTTGTATAAATAAATGTCCAAAGCAGGCAATCACGCTGCTCGGGAAAAGAATAGTAGAACAAAGTGTGATTGAGAAATATTTTTAGAAATATATCTATAGATAAAATTCAAAGAACTTTGATAAAAATCGATTAATATTGTTTGGATATAAAATATTTGGTATAATATAGTCTATAAAAATCAAAGTTCTATGATAAAAGGAGATTAGTATGGAATACTCTAGAGATAAATATTTAAATCGTCTTATTGATCGTAAGGGGAATGGACTGATAAAGGTGATCACCGGTGCTAGACGAGCGGGTAAATCGTATCTGATGAATGAACTGTATTATAAATATTTGCTGAATGAAGGGGTTCCGAGTGCCAATATTATACGTTTTGCTTTTGATTCAGATGAAGATATAGATTTGCTTGAATCATTTTATCCTGAAGAACCGACAAAGCTAGCACAATCTCAAAATGTATTTTATGTGAATGCCAAGAAATTTAGAGCGTACATAAAGAATCGAACAAATGATAAGGATAAGTATTATCTGCTATTGGATGAAGTACAGATGCTTGATAGTTTTGTTGGAACGCTTAATGGATTATTAAGACATAACAATTATGATATCTACGTTACTGGCTCGAATTCAAAGTTTTTGTCTTCGGATATAGCAACTGAGTTTAAGGGAAGAGGAACAATCATTCATATATTACCTCTTGCTTTTTCGGAGTATATGCAAGGAACGGATTTGTCGCCAGAAAAAGCTTGGAGAGAGTATATAGTAACAGGAGGTATACCTCTTGTGGCTCAAATGAAAAGTGAGGAAGAAAAAATATCTTACCTTAAAAATCTATGTGAAGAGACATACTTAAAGGATATAATCATTCATAATGGAATCAAGAAAAAAGTGGAACTAGGTGATACATTTGATATTCTTGCTTCTATGATTGGTAGTCCTGTAAACGCCAGGAAAATTACTGACACATTTAGGACTGTTATGGATAAGAGAATTACTGCTGATACAGTGGGTGATTATATTGATTATTTTCAAGATGCTTTTGTTGTGTCTAAAGCCCAAAGATATAATATTAAGGGTAGAAAATACATAGGTTCACCATATAAACTTTATTTTGAAGATATGGGTGTGAGAAATGCCAGACTCAATTTTAGGCAGATAGAAGAAACTCATATCATGGAAAATATACTGTACAATGAATTAAGGTACAGAGGGTTTAATGTTGATGTCGGAGAATTGAATGTAAGTGAAAAAACGGATCGTATGGATATAAATGGTAAGTCGATATATACACAGAAAAATCTTGAGGTTGATTTTATAGCATCAAAAGGTAATCAAAAGTTCTATATTCAGTCGGCATTGTCGATAGAAACAGTTGAGAAACAGATGCAGGAAAAAAGAAGTTTATATTATATAGATGATTCATTTAAGAAAATAGTAGTAGCGAAGTCTAACCTTAATCCGACATATGATGAGAATGGCGTGATGACAATTGATCTGTTTGACTTTTTGTTAAGTGATAAGGTTTTGGAAACAGACGCTATCTAACTGGAAAATATCTGTAGAGAGCCAACATATGAAGATAATAATTATAAGGCATGGAAAAGTAAATTATAAATGGAATAAGTGGTACACATCAGAAGAGTTCGATCAAGCCTGCAGAGAATATGACGAGGCACCGATAGTAGCAGAGCAATACAAAGTTCCTGATATAGAATATCAAAACATTATAATAAGTGAACTTTCAAGAACTCGAGAAACGGCGGAGAATCTTCATATTAATGGGAAACTGAAAAAGACAGACCTGATAAATGAAGTTCCGCTAAAATCCAGCATGGATACAAAGATTAAACTTCCTTTATGGTATTGGAATATTACAGGAAGACTTCAGTGGTTTTTTGATAGTCCTAGGCAGGTTGAGAGATGCAGAGAGACAAGAAAAAGAGCAAGGCGCTTTGCGAAGATCCTTATTAAAGGAAATAAAGACTGCTTGGTGGTCACACATGGATTCTATATGCATACCTTGCTCAGTGAGCTGAAGAAAGCTGGATTCAAAATCGGAAAGACTCATTCGAAATACAAAAATGGCGAATATGTAGTGGTAGAAAGATAGCCTCACATTTATTGTCGGTGAATCCCAAAGAAGAATCAAGAAAAAAAGGGTTGTGGCAACACAAATGAGAGAAAACACAGGAAATTGTTGCTTTACGACTGAAAATAGGGGGAAAATGGGGGTGGCGGCAACAAAAACGAGTGAAACCCCGAAAATTGTTGCTTTGACGACTGAAAATAGGGGAAAAAATAGGGATGGCGGCAACAAAATTGAAGGAAATCCCGAAAATTGTTGCTGATAGAGAATAAATGAGGAAGTTTAAAGTCATTGATTGAAAAGCAACCATAATTATGATAACATTGATGAGCTGATGCAGTTTGTAAAAGCTGTATCAGCTCATAGTTTTGATTAAAACGCCTGAAAATGTTTTATAGAAAATAGGCTTTTATAGTAAAGGAGAAAATGACCATGAAGCTCGGTATAGTCGGACTTCCTAATGTTGGAAAGTCTACATTGTTCAATTCGTTAACTAAGGCAGGAGCCCTTGCTGCAAATTATCCATTTGCAACTATTGATCCTAACGTGGGTATTGTTCCAGTTCCAGATGAAAGACTGGATGTACTTACTAAGATGTATGATTCTGATAAGACAACTCCTGCTATCATCGAGTTCGTTGATATAGCTGGTCTTGTAAAGGGTGCATCAAAGGGTGAAGGTCTGGGTAACCAGTTCCTTGCAAATATCCGTGAGTGTGATGCAATCGTTCATGTTGTAAGATGCTTCGATGATTCAGATGTAGTCCATGTAGATGGTTCTGTGGATCCTATCAGAGATATAGAGACAATTAATATCGAGCTTATTTTCTCAGACCTTGAGGTTCTTGAGAGAAGAATATCTAAGACAGTTAAGCTTTCTCGAAATGATAAGCAGGCTGCAAAGGAGCTTGAGTTCCAGAACAAGATCAAGGCTCACTTAGAAGCAGGAAATCCTGTGAGAACATTTGAAATTGATGAAACTGATGATGATGAGGTTTCATGGATCAAGGAGTACTGTCTTCTTACAGAGAAGAAGGTTATCTACGCAGCAAATGTTGGCGAAGACGATATGGCTGATGATGGTGCATCTAATCAGTATGTTCAGAAGGTTCGCGATTACGCTGCGGAGACAGGCGCTGAGGTATTTGCTGTATGTGCACAGATGGAAGCCGAAATCTCTGAGCTTGATGATGAAGAGAGAAAGATGTTCCTCGAGGACCTTGGACTTAGTGAGTCAGGTCTCGATAAGCTTATCAAGGCAAGCTATAAACTGCTTGGTCTCATCAGTTATCTGACTGCAGGTAAGCAGGAGTCCAGAGCTTGGACAATTAAGGATGGAACAAAGGCACCACAGGCTGCTGGTAAGATTCACTCTGACTTTGAACGCGGTTTCATTAAAGCTGAAGTTATTGCCTATGACGACCTGATCCGCGAGGGCAGCATGACAGCTGCTAAGGAGAAAGGACTTGTTCGTCAGGAAGGTAAAGAGTACGTTATGAAAGACGGCGATGTAGTTCTCTTCAAGTTCAACGTCTAAGAAAGGAAAAACAAATGCAGGGTATATACTTTCCGGGTGTAGGCATCTTTTTTGAAAAGGTGATCAGCGCTATTACAATATTAAATGTAAAAATCCCTCTATATGCTATATGCGTGACTGGTGGATTTATACTGGCGCTTATTATAGCTTCAAAGGAAGCACAGCGTACTGGACAGAATGATGAGGATTATCTTGATTTCTTCCTTTGGCTGGTAATCCCAGCTATCGCAGGTGCGAGAATTTACTATGTAATATTCAATCATGAAAGATTTATTCAGCCTGGAAAGAGTATTGGCAAGACTCTTGTTGATATGATCAATATCCACAATGGTGGTCTTGCGGTGTATGGTGGACTTATAGCTGGTGTTCTTGCTGGTTTTATCTTTGCCCGTAAGAGAAAGATTAATTTTCCACTTTTTGGTGATACTATAGCACTTGGTGTTGTAGCTGCACAGATAGTCGGACGCTGGGGCAACTTCTTCAATAGAGAATGCTTTGGTACATTTACACAGAGCAAGCTCAGAATGGCAATCCCTGTAAACTATTTTAGCAGAGGTTATCTTCAGACGCTTAGAAATGATGGCATAATCACTTCTGATATGCTGAATAAGCAGGAACTTGTAAATGGTATTGCCTGTATCACAGTTCATCCGATGTTCCTTTACGAAGGACTTTGGAATCTGGCACTGCTCATCTTTCTTCTATTATATAGGAAGAAAAAGAAATTCGATGGTGAGCTTGCTATGATATATGTTGCAGGATATGGCCTTGGTCGTTTCTGGATAGAGTGGCTAAGAACAGATTCGCTAATGGTTGGTGGACTTAAGGTCAGCCAGATAGTGGCAGCAATATGCTTCTTCCTTGCTATATCAGTAATTGTTAAGAACAGAAATGATATCAAGAACGGTAAGACACCTAAGGTAAACTATGTTCCTAACAAGAAGTCAGACGAAGAATCTGACGAAGAGTCTGATGATGATTCAGACAAAGATTCAGATGATAAGAAGAAAGTAAAGTCTGATAAAGAAGATAAGAAGAAAAAGGATTCTGATAAAGATAATAAAAAAGACAAGAAGAAAGCCGAGTCTAAAAAAGAAGATAAGAAGAAATCTGAACCTGAAAAGGAAGACAAGAAGAAAGAAGAACCTGAAAAAGCAGAAAAGAAACAGGTAACAAAGAAAAACATCAAGGATAAACTTAGGGATTCCAAAACTTCTGAAGATGATGAAGATGATGAGGACGAAGTGGAGGAAGATACCATGGACGAGGACGAAGATTAAAATAAATAAAAATACTATATTTGGTATATAAGTGATATAAATAACAGAATATTTAGTGTTTTTGATTAAAAAAGCTCCTACGACAAAGAGTCGTGGGGGCTCTTTTTTTGGCTAAAACTCGCGGTTTTTCGGAAAAAAAACTTGCATTTTGGTTTATGGTGGGGTAATATGAACGTGTATGTGGGGAATTGTGTCAAGTTTGACCATGATTTACCCATAAAGTGGGAAATATCAACAAAACCAACAAAGTTATCAACAATACCAAGATTTGAAGAAAGGAGGAATAGTAAGTCGTGGCACTTAGCATGTTTGGTGAATATTTTCATAATGTAGATGCTAAGGGAAGACTTAGTGTTCCAGCAAAGTTCAGAGATACTCTTGGTTCCACTGTTGTAATATCTGTTGATCCTGATGGATGTCTTAGGATTTATTCTTCAGAGAAGTGGGATGAAGTTATAACAAGAATGGCAGAACAGATTCCAACAAGTACTCCTCAGGGAAGAAAGCTTTTTAGATACTTCACATCTAAGGCTTCAACTTGTGAACTTGATTCTCAGGGAAGAATAATAATTCCACCATCACTTAGACAGCACGCAGGAATCACAAAAGAAGTTGTGGTTGTAGGAAGCGGTGAAAAGGCTGAGGTCTGGGATAAGGCTCGTTACGAAGAAATGTTTGCTGATATGGAAGAGGATAGTGTTGTTAGTGATCTGATTGAAGAATATGGTCTCAACTTTTAATAGTATTCTCTCGGAGAGAAGTAGATGGAATTTAAGCATATATCAATAATGCTAAATGAGGTCTTAGATGGCCTGGATATAAAACCAGATGGGATATATGTTGACGGAACCCTGGGTGGTGCCGGACATTCATATGAAATAGTTAAAAGACTATCTGACAAGGGAAAGCTTGTTGGCATAGATCAGGATAGGGATGCACTTAAGGCATCAGCTGAAAGACTAAAAGAATTTCAGAATGTGGAGCTGATTCATAGCAACTATGTAAATATGAAACAGCTGCTTCACGAAAGAGGAATAGACAGTGTGGATGGAATACTCCTGGATCTCGGAGTTTCGTCTTACCAGTTTGATAATAAAGATAGGGGATTCTCTTATAGGGAAGACGCCCCACTTGATATGAGAATGGATCAGGATTCGGATTATACCGCAAGAGACATTCTGAATGATTACTCTGAGGCTGATCTCAGAAGGATCATAAGTGATTATGGTGAAGAAAAGTTTGCCGCTAGAATAGCGAAAAACATAATAAGCTCAAGAAGTGAGAAACCCATCACAACTACATTTGAATTAAATGAGATCATCAAAGCATCGATTCCTGCAGCTGCAAGAAGACAGGGCGGAAATCCTTGTAAGAAGACCTATCAGGCTATTCGAATTGAACTTAACCGAGAGCTTACGGTTTTGGAGGATAGCTTAACAGAAATGATTGATATCCTGGCTCCGAAAGGTAGACTGGCTATCATTACTTTTCACTCTTTAGAAGATAGGATCGTGAAGACCGCATTTAGAACGGCAGAATCTCCGTGCATTTGTCCACCGGAATTTCCGGTATGCACATGTGGCAGAAAATCGAAGGGCAAGGTAATAACAAGAAAACCGATAGTTGCATCGGCAGAAGAGTTGGAGAAGAATCCAAGAAGCTGCAGCGCGAAGCTGCGCATCTTTGAAAAAAAGTGACATATGGCCTCTAGTCATTTGTCACATCATTAAGGGGAAGATATGGCAAAGAGAGCTAGAGAAATGTATATTGAAGAGGGCAATGCTGTTAGAAAGACAGTTGCAGTTCCAAAACGGCAAGAAAGACCGGCACCTAGTAGAAGAAGACAAAGAAAGACTTTTAAGAAGTCAGCTATCAAAGCTGAACAGTCTATGGGCTTCGACCTTAGATACACAGTGGTGCTTGCACTTATGCTGGTAATGGTTATTCTCTCCTGTGTAATAATGCTTACCGTTCAGGGAAGTGTTGAGAACAAGGAAAGAAAGATTGAATCTCTTCAGGAGGAAATCCAGGATATCGAAGCTGATAACACAGCTTATGAAAATAAACTTAATAGTATGTATTCGCTGGAAGATATTTATAATATTGCCACCGGTGAGCTGGGTATGGTATACTCGGAAAATGGTTCCATCATTTATTACGAGAGTGAACAAGGTGACTATGTAAAACAATATAGCGACGTTCCGAAGACTGCTGATTAAAGGCAGTCTTTTGGCGTTTTATTTAGAACTAATAATTTGGGTGGATAAGAGAAGACAGAATGGCTACAGCTAGAAGAAAACAGAAAAAAAGAAGAGTTATGGTAAAAAGGATGCGTACGCGCCTTTTTGTTTTGCTTATGTGTTTCAGCGGCGTGTTCGCTGTTATTTTTGGTGCTATCATTTACTACAACTTGAAGCATGGTGAGGAATATACAGAGAGAATCCTTAGCCAGAAGGGTTATGAAAGTGTGATCGTTCCTTACAAGCGTGGTGATATATATGACTGTAATGGCTCGGTACTTGCCACAAGTACTATGGTTTATAACGTGGTAATCGAGCCAAAGAATATACTTAAGTTTGAGAAGAAAAAGAAGGCAACTCTTGCTGCTCTTGATAAGTACTTCAGTGTATCTGCAGAAGAGGCGGCTGGTTATCTTGAACATAAAGATTCCTGGTACGAGGTTATCAGGAAGAAACTTACCTACGATGACGTAAAGGATTACATGGCTGATGAGAGAGACGGTAAGCTCACAGATGTTGTTGGAATAAGACTTGAGGAAGAGTACAGAAGAACTTATCCAAATGATGAGCTGGCATGTCATATGCTTGGTTTCGTTGTTAGTGGTAATGAGGGTATAGGTGGTATTGAAGGTGCTTATAACTCATACCTGAATGGACAGAACGGAAGAAAGTATTCTTACCTTGGAGAAGACTATAACCTTCAGCGTGAGGTTGAACTTCCTGTAAATGGAAACAGCCTTGTAACCACAATCGATAGCGAAGTACAGCGTATCGTTCAGGTTAAATGTGAAGAGTTCATGGGTGAAATGGGAGCGAAGAACATATCTGTTCTCGTAATGAATCCTAAGAACTGTGAGATCCTTGCTCTATATAATTCACATCAGTACAATCCTAACAATGCTTACTCTATGGATAGTTGTAAGTATCAATTTGAAACTAAGGACGAGAAGCTTTCAGATTCTGAGTATCAGGATCTGGTTAAGAAGATGACAGACGAAGAGAAGGTTGAAACTCTTAACAATGTCTGGCGTAATTTCGTAATAAGTGATTCCTTCGAACCAGGTTCAACATTTAAGCCATTTACCATCTCAGGAGCACTTGAGGATGGCGTTATTACTGGTGATGAGCAATTCTACTGTGACGGTATTCAGCACGTTGCTGACTGGGATATCAAGTGTCATAACGTGTATGGTCACGGAATGCTTACAGTTCCACAGGCCCTTGAGTATTCATGCAACGACTGTCTTATGCAGATCGCTGCTCTTGAGGGATCATCCACATTTGATAAGTATCAGGTGCTTTTCGGTTTTGGACAGAAGACCAATATAGATATATCTGGTGAGGCCAGTGAGGATGACCTTTACACTATGGTATATCATCAGGATACACTTAATCCTGTTGAGCTTGCTACATCAAGCTTTGGACAGGGTGTTACTGTAACAATGATGCAGCTGGGAACAGCATTTTGCTCTGTAATTAATGGCGGATATTATTATCAGCCACACGTTGTTAAGCAGGTTCTTGATGCAGATGGAAACCTGGTTAAGAACTATGATAGAATCCTTGTTCGTAGAACAATCTCTGAGGACACATCTGATGAGATGAAGCACATCCTTCAGGAGGTTGTAGAAAATGGTACTGGTAAGAAGGCCATGATCGAAGGATACGAGATCGGTGGTAAGACTGGTACAGCCGAGAAGCTTCCTAGAGGAAATGGAAAGTACATTCTTTCATTTATCGGATTTGCTCCTGTAAGTGATCCTCAGGTTATGATATACTGCGTTGTTGATGAACCTGGAGCTGATGATCAGGCTTCCTCAGCAGCTGGTACACTTCTTTTCAATAAGATTGCAGAAGAACTGCTTCCATACATGAATATTTATAAAACAGGTGAGCCTGTGGCTGAAGGTGATTCTGTAGGTGATGAAGTGGCAACTCCTGTATTTGAGGGTGCTGCACCTGAAATAAGTGTTGCAGGTTCTACACCAGAACAAAATGCAACTGAAGCTCCTACTGAAGAAACAACAGAGGAAAACACAGAAAGCACCGAGGCGCCACCGGCGGATGGTGGTGGTTGATGAGTCAAAAGGGCTCAGAGCTAAATCGACTCATTGAAATGAAAGGATAGGTAAATTATGAGCACAGAAAAATTAGTTGCTGGAAATATAGATTTAACAGGCAAGAAGGTTATTGTTGCTGGAGCGGGCAGAAGTGGTCTTGCTTCTTCAGGACTTCTTATAAGAAATGGTGTCAGCGTTGTTCTTTATGATGGAAATGAATCTCTAAATAAAGAAGAACTTCTGGGTAACTTCCCAAGTGCTGATAACTTCGACGTAGCTTTGGGAGAACTGACAGATGAGATACTGGAGGGGGCAGAACTTTTCGTTATTAGTCCTGGTATTCCGGTAGATGCTCCATTTGTCAACAAGGTTCGTGAAAAGGGAATCCCAATCTGGGGAGAGATAGAACTGGCATACTACTATAGTAATGGTGTGATCGCAGCAATTACAGGAACAAATGGTAAGACAACAACCACTTCTCTTGTAGGTGAGATATTCAATAGTTACACAGAGGATTCTATAGTAGTTGGAAATATCGGACTTCCATTTACCAAGCTTGCAGATATGACAAATGATAAAACTCATATCGCACTTGAGGTGAGTTCATTCCAGCTTGAGACGATACATAGTTTCAGACCACATGTGAGTGCAGTTCTGAATCTTACTCCGGATCATCTCAACAGACACTACACACTTGATAATTACTACAATGCAAAACTTCGTATAGCAGAGAATCAGACAGAAGATGACTATATGGTTATCAACTATGATGATGAAGAGACCAGAGTCAGAACTGAGAAGATAGAGAATGTTCATAAGGTATATTTCAGTCATGAAACTGAACTGGAAGAGGGTGCCTTTGTAAGAGATGGAAAGATCTATATTAAGAGCTGGGATGTGGAAGGCGAGCAGTATATTCTGGATGTAGATAAGATCAAAATTCTTGGACTTCACAATCTTGAAAATGTTCTGGCTGCAGTGCTTATAGCTTACTATATGGATATTCCTATAGAGATAATCAGAGATGCTGTTTATGCATTTAACGGCGTTGAGCATAGAATAGAGTTCGTTAGAGAAATTAATGGAGTTAAATACTACAACGATTCAAAGGGAACGAATCCAGATGCGGCTATTAAGGCTGTTCAGGCTATGAAGTCAAGCACGCTGCTTATCGGCGGAGGCTATAATAAAGAGTCTGAATATGATGAGTGGGTTGAGACATTTCCTGGTAAGGTAAGAGTGATAGTTCTTATCGGTGAGACAGCAGATAAGATAGAGAAATGCTGTAAAGACCACGGCTTTAACGAGATAGTCAGAGTTGGCAATCTGAAGGAAGCGGTTGATTACTGCAACTCTGCTGCGAGACCTGGAGAAAATGTACTTCTTTCACCAGCATGTGCAAGCTGGGATATGTTTAAGAGTTATGAGGAGAGAGGAACTCTCTTTAAAGTATACGTTAACGGTTTAGAGGAAAAGTAAATGACACAGAAGATGGACAAGTTTTTTAAGAGATGGATTGTAAAGGGTACTTACTTTGATTACCCTACTCTCTTTTATATTGTCTTTTTGTCCTTCTTTGGCTTTGTAATGATCTACAGTGCCAGCTCATTTATTTCTTATAGAATTTATGGCAATAGAGTCCATTTCCTTAATTTCCAGCTGCTTTTCGCAAGTCTTGGATTTATAGGAATGATCATTGTTTCCAAGATCAGATATCAGAGAATGAAACGATTCACCATTATCTTTATGGTGATAGAGTTAGTGCTTCTGGTAGCCGTTCTGATAAAGGGTGTTAGCGTTAACGGTTCCTCCAGATGGATCCAAATGGGTGCTCTGCGTTTCCAGCCATCGGAGATCGCCAAGATGGTTATCATTCTTTATATGGCATATATCTGTTCAGAGAAGCCTGAACTTATGAAAACACTTAAGGGAACTGTAAATATGTTTGTCCCTGTTGGTGTTCTGATCATCTTTATCGCTATCGAGAACATGAGTACTGCCATCATCTGTATCGCAATAGCTGGTGGTATTTGGCTTATAGCAACTCCACAGCTGAAGTATCTGCTTGTTATCATACCTGCTGGTCTTGCCGGTGGAGCTCTCATGATCTTTGGACGGGGTTATAGAGGTGACCGAATCACAACATGGCTTGATCCTGAAGCGACTGAACTTGGTTATCAGACAATGCAGGGTCTTTACGCTATAGCATCTGGCGGTCTTTTTGGTAGAGGACTTGGCCAGAGTATTCAGAAGATGGGTAATATTCCTGAGGCACAAAATGATATGATCTTCTCAGTTATCTGCGAAGAACTGGGAATCGTCGGTGCTGCTGCGCTTATCTTAGTATTCCTGCTTCTTCTTTGGAGATGCAAGTTTATTGCTGAGGGTGCGCCAGACAGATATGGTTCATTCATTGTGTGTGGAATCATTATACATATAGCCGTTCAGGTTATTATAAACATGTGCGTTGTTACGAATCTTATGCCAAATACAGGCGTTACGCTTCCATTTATCAGTTATGGTGGTACGTCCATCGTATTCCTGATGGTGGAGATGGGACTTCTCCTTGGAGTGTCCAGACAGATTGAGCCTGAAGGGCATAGACAGGAGAAGTTAGCAGATGAAAACTAAGGTGCCAATAATACCTATTATCATACTGGTGCTTTTACTTGGTGGACTTCTCTATATCAGTACATTCACTCTCAAAACTATAGAGATAAATGGATGCGAGATGTCTTCGGAAGACGAAGTCAGGGAGTATATCGAGTCCAAGGCACTGATGGATAATACCATACTTTTATATCTGAATAATAAGTTTGGTGGAGATTCAGAAGCAATTCCATTTGTAACTAAGATGGATATTAGTTTCGAGAGCAAACATAAAGTAAAGGTTGATGTTTACGAGAAGTCTGTAGCCGGATGCATAGAGTATATGGAGTGCTATGTATTCTTTGATAAAGATGGAATCGTAATGGAAACTGATAAGGAAAGACGTGAGGGTGTTCCTTACATCAAGGGTCTTTCTGTAAAGAGCTGGGAACTGGGACAGAAGCTTCCGATTGATAACAAGAAGAAGTTTGATATGATCCTGAATATCACCCAGCTGGTAGATAAGTACAATCTTGAAATTCAGGGTATCAGATTTACCGCTGATGGCGAAATTGTGCTTACCCATGATAATCTAGAAATTGAGCTGGGAGATGGGTCAAATGTGGCTGTCCAGCTAATGAATTTAGGCAGTATTTTAGAGAATGAAGGTCTTGAAGGAAAGACTGGAACAATATACATGAAAGATTTCAGTCAGGATAATCCGATAGCTACCTTCAAAGTGAAGTAAACATAACATTTTTTTCTTGCTATTTGTTGAAAAACTTAGTAAAATACATGATAAGTGTGACTAGACATTGTAAAATGTTTTAATTAAAGAAAGAAGCAACGTAAGTATTATTATAAGGAGGAAGGAACCTTGCTTGAGATAAAGTCAAATGATGAGAAAAATCCTGCAAGAATATTAGTTATCGGTGTAGGTGGAGCAGGAAACAACGCAGTAAACAGAATGATTGATGAGAATGTAGAAGGTGTTGAGCTTATAGCTATTAACACTGATAAGCAGGCTCTATCTCTCAGTAGAGCTACTACAAAGGTTCAGATTGGTGAGAAACTGACTAAGGGACTTGGTGCAGGTGCTAAACCTGAGATCGGTGCCAGTGCAGTTGAAGAAAATAGAGAAGAAATAAATGATATCATTAAGGATGCTGATATGGTATTCGTTACCTGTGGTATGGGTGGTGGTACTGGTACAGGTGCTGCTCCTATCGTTGCAGAGATTGCTCGTAATCTTGGTATCCTTACAGTCGGTGTCGTTACGAAGCCATTTTCTTTTGAAGGAAAGCCTCGTATGGCAAATGCAGCTAATGGTATTGCAAAGCTTCGTGAGAACGTAGATACACTTATCGTTATTCCAAATGATAAGCTGCTTCAGATTTGTGATAAGAGAACTAGTATCCCAGATGCACTTAAGAAGGCTGATGAGGTTCTTCAGCAGGGTGTTCAGGGTGTTACAGACCTTATCAATAAGCCAGGTCTTATCAACCTCGACTTTGCAGATATTCAGACAGTTATGCGTGACAAGGGTATCGCTCATATCGGTATCGGTCACGGTAGTGGAGATAACAAAGCAGTTGATGCTATCAAGGCTGCTATGGATTCACCACTTCTTGAGACAACAGTTAATGGTGCTACAGATATCATCGTTAACTTCTCAGGAAATGTTGGTATCGTTGAAGCTTACGATGCTATCACATACCTTTCAGAGGTTGCTGGTGAAGAGGCTAACATCATCTTCGGTACAGTTGATAATGATGTTGCAGGCGAGGATGTAAGTATTACAATCATCGCTACAGGTCTTGAAGATTCAGATAAGGCAAGTGCAGTTGGCGGAAGCACAGTTAAGGCTGCTCCAAAGCCACCTACATTTGGAATTAGTACACCAAGTACAACTTCTATGCCATCAATGCCAACACTTGGCGGTGGTGCTAAGAAGGCTACTCCAGTTCCACTTAATCTTGGAAATGATCCAGTACCTGTTCAGGAGACACCAATCCAGTCAGCAGATACATCTTCAATGGGATCAAATGCAAATCAGAATCTTAAAATTCCAGATTTCTTAAAGAGAAGCTAAGATTTAAGATTGAAAAATAATAATATGGTATGTAAAATGTGACAAATGGCTTCGTGCCATTTGTCACGTTTTTTTGCAAGAGGTAACTAATGGTCAGTGTGATTATTCCGTCGCATAATAGCGACAAGACTCTGGGCAAAGCTGTTAGGTCAGTTTTGGGTCAGAACTATCACAATTTTGAAATAATAATAGTCGATAATGGAAGCGAGTATCCTGCAGTTCTTGAACCGGATTTATACTCAGATCCAAGAGTTAGTCTCCATGTTGAGTCAGAACCCTTAGGAGCAGCAGGTGCCAGAAACCGTGGGCTTGATTTAGCTAAAGGCGAGTATATAGCTTTTCTTGATGCTGATGATTTCTGGACAAGTGATAAGCTTGAAAAACAGATTCATGTGATGGAGACATTTACTGTAGATGGTAAAGCTCCTGATATATGTTTTTCGGGACGACGTATCGTGAATGAGAGTGGAGAAAGCACAGGCCATTATATAGGATGCAAAAAGGTTGTAACCTATGATGAACTTCTTACTACGAATCAGATCAATTGCTCTTCAGTGCTTATCAGGAGGAGCGCCCTTAAGGATCACAGATTCCCAGAGATGAAGAAAGATATCCATGAAGACTATGTAATGTGGCTTTCAATACTTAAGGATGGCGGCTATGCAGCTGGAATCGATAAGCCACTTCTATTATATCGAAAGAGTCATGAAAGCAAATCTGGTAATAAGTTCAGATCTGCTATAATGAATTACAGAGTGTATAAGTATATGGGACTTGGATGGTTTTCTCGTATAAAATACATGGTGACTTATACTGTACACGGAATTAGAAAACATTCAAAAATATTAGAGTAATGCTCGCGTTAAAGCTTTACAGGAGGATTATATGGAACAGAAGGGAAGAGCAGAGCTTCTTCTTGAAGGACTCAGAACCAGAATAAAGGATGCACCTTCACAGCCACTTCATAGTGAAAAGGCGGTGCTTGATAGAGAAGATTTACTAAACCTTATAGATAAGGTATCAGAGGTTGTTCTGGCTGAGATGAATACATATAGAGAAGTAAATGATAAAAGAGCTCGCATCATCAAAGAAGCAAAAGATGAGGCGGAGGAGATCCTTTATCAGGCTGAGCGTACAGCAAGCCGTATCAGAGTAACTAAACGTAAAGATAATGAGCCGCCTGCTTTCAGAGCATCGGAAATGGAGCCAGAAGAGAAAGAATCTCTAAGAATGGCATCGGATATTTACGCTGCTTCACTTATCTATACCGATGAGATGCTTACTGAGGTAGATCATCTTGTTCAGGACTCCTATGAGAAGATCGAACAGGAGTATTCAAGAATGAAGAGTACTCTGAGACAGAAGATAGAAGATATCTCTGAAAATAAGTCAGAGCTTATGAGTAACCTAAATGGGCTTAAGACAAGTGACAGATATGCTCAGATCCTTGAACTTAGTGAACTTCTTTCCATAGAGCTATATAACGAGCGTAAGAAGGCTATGGCTAAGGAACGTGAGGAGAAGGCTCAGATGAGACTTGTACTCCAGGAGGATGAAGAGGCTGAGGTTAAGCAGGACAATGCAAGACCACCTATCAGTGCAGATAGAACAGCAGTAAAGATAGATCAGGAAAAGAGTGAGGGACTTGGCATCCAGATCATGGACCGCTCCTCCGAAGTAACCGAAGAATAAAGTGCAATTGGGGACAGACCCCAGTGCAATGGGGACGGACCCCACTGCACCAAAAGGAAAAATTATGAAATTAGATACTTACGTAAGAGTAATAAATTATTATGAGACTGATCAGATGCAGGTTGTGCATCACAGTAATTATGCCAGATATCTGGAAGAAGCAAGACTCCATATGATGGATCAGATAGGTCTTGCTTATGACAAGATGGAAGAGATGGGAATCATCATCCCTGTTCTGGAGCTTCATAATTATTTTACTAAATCGATTACATTTGGCGATGTTATAGAGATAAAGCCAATGGTGATTAAGCTGACTCCTGTCAGATTCACGCTTAAGTATGAGATATATCGATCTGGAACAGATGAACTGCTTCATACAGCTCAGACCAGTCATGCTTTTGTAGATACAAACTTTAAACCAATGAATTTAAAGAAAACATATCCAGATGTTTACGAGACACTATCTCAGATAGTTGTAGAGCAGTAAATGAACGATTGGTAATGTGCGTTGGGGCCATGTGCGTTGGGGTCTGTCCCCTCTTGCACCGTTAGGTGCAAGGGGGACTGTCCCCATTGCACATGGTCCCACTTTTGATATAATAAAGCTATGAGAAAACTAAGAAAGAACAACAGAATACTAGCGATTTTAATGAGCTTTGCTCTATGTTTTGGCGTGCAGTCAGGTGTGCCAGTTCATGCTGAACATCTGAGTACTGAAGAAGCTTGTGGTCAAAATGATTGGTCCACTGAAATTGAGCAGTTACTATCAAAAGGTGAATATGTTGAAGGTCAAGTTGTTGTAGGGATAGATTATTCGGTTACTGATGTTGCAACTAGCCTTGATACTGCGAGAGATACATATGGCGCCAGTGATACGGATGCATCTGAGATCCTTGCACAGTCAGAAGAGATAATCACAGTATCTGAGGATGCGGTTGAAGAAGCGATAGAGGTGGATGTATCAGATGATATAAGTATTGAGTATATTGTGGATGATACAAAAAGCACTAAAGAACTTCTATATGAATTATCGGAAGATCCAAGGGTTGTATTTGCTGAGCCAAATTATGTTGGAGAAGTTGAAGAAACAAGTCCGGTTCAACTTGAAGACCTAGAAGATTTATCAGGTTTACATAACTCTTTACCAAGCCAGGTTCAGGATATGACTATGTATCAGTGGGGTATGTCTTCAAGTGTAGAGACAAAGGTAAAAGATAACGCAGCTAATCCTTCTATAAATGTTCCACAGTTTGGAGGAACAGAAGGAAACATGACCGGTGATCCTATAATAGTTGCTGTAATAGACCAGCCAGTTGACTTTACTAACCCTGATCTTAGAGATGTAGCATTTACATTTACAGATGAACAGCAGAGTACTCTTGGCTGTGATGTCCATGGCTACAATGCAACCTGGCAGAACTCCGATGGAAAGCTTTCTGCCTGGAGCAGCGCTGATCATGGAACTCATTGTGCAGGAGTGATCGGTGCCAGCTGGGATGGAAAGGGTGTCAGTGGAGTTGCTTCCAATGTCCAGATAATATC
>R24__coassemble_628_pt1 | contig 22918 bp, 21 predicted proteins | sample R24__metabat2_high_PE_052 | metagenome-assembled genome bin R24 | reverse complement strand
GTTAAGGGATATGGATTATGGATTATAGCGTACTTATAATAGATGATGAGATAGAGCTTGCTGACTCTACCGCAGAATATTTTAACATGTTTGATATCAAGTCCTTCGCAGTTTATACTGCGGAGGACGCTTTAGATTTCCTTAAAAATAATACAACTAAACTTATCCTGCTGGATATTAATCTGGGAAATACTTCTGGTTTTGAACTTTGTAAGCGACTAAGAAAGGATTATGATATTCCAATTCTTTTTATCAGTGCAAGGTCCAGTGATGATGATATGGTTATCGCACTTAATATTGGTGGTGATGATTATATCACCAAGCCTTATTCTCTAAATGTCCTTCATGCAAAGGTAAAGGTGGTACTTAAGAGATATGAAAAGTCTGCAGAAAATGCTGCGCAGACAGTAAGTGGCCATGACACAAAGAATGAAGCGACTCCTAAGGATGGAATATATCATATTGGAAACATTGAGATAGATACAGATGCTGGGCTGGTTCGTAAGGATGGAGAATTTATAGAGCTTACAGCTATGGAGTATAGGCTTCTTACCTATCTTCTTGAGAATGCCAATAAGATCATGTCTAAACAAAAGATATTTGATAACGTGTGGGAGGATAGCTTTGTATCAGAAGGTACTCTTAATGTTCATCTTAGACATCTAAGAGAGAAGATTGAGGAAGATCCTAATTCACCAACGATCATAAAGACAGTCAGAGGCATGGGTCTCATTCTAAATTATAATTCCGAGAACAATACATAAAATGAAAAAAAGTCTTATTATAATAATTATTATATCAATACTTATTATGCTGCTCCCGCCAATCCTGGGAGATATGGCAGATAAAAAGGCTTCCAGTCTGGATGTTGTAGAGGTGAATCAACTGATTTCTGAGATAGAGGCTAGTGATGTTATGGCTGTATCAAAGTCGTCGGGACCATATAACTTTGATTATACAATCCTGGACTTAGATGAAAATGTTATCTACTCAAGCGCAACCTCTGAAGCAGACAGTATTGTGGAAGCTACAAAAAACCGCGACACTATTCGTGATTTATATAAAAATGGTGAACTGTCTGGCTGGCTCATTATCCATAATGGAATGGATAAGCTGGAAGAAATGGTCAATCAGTATTATGCTTTGATGTATATGATCAGCTATATAGCTATCCTGTTTTTATGGGGCGGATATACGGTGTGGTTATATCTAAATGTAATTCGACCATTTTACAAGATGCGAGAATTTGCAAGCGCTGTTGCAGCAGGAGATCTAGATAAGCCCCTTGAAATGGATAGGAAGAATGTGTTCGGTGCATTCACTGAAAGCTTTGATATAATGCGTGACGAACTAGCCATTGCCCGCGAAAGAGAGTATCAGGCAAATGTTAGTAAAAGACAGCTGATCGCTCAGCTATCTCATGATATCAAAACACCTGTTGCATCAATAAAAGCTATGTCAGAGGTTCTTGAAGCTAAGTCCCAGCAGTCAGCAGACGAATTTACACAGACAAAGGTTAAGTCCATAGAAGCAAAAGCAGATCAGATCGATGCGCTTGTAAGCAATCTCTTTGCTTCTACCTTAAAGGAACTTGAACAGCTTGAGGTAAATGCAATCGAGACAGAAAGTTCTGTAATAAAAACTCTTATTGAAAATGCAGATTATTTATCAAAGGTTAATTATGTTGAGATCCCAAGCTGTCTCCTCTTAATGGACAAGCTCCGTGCTGGACAGATCTTCACAAATATAATCTACAATTCATATAAATATGCGAATACAGAAATCAACTTATCAATTCATATGGATGAGGAATACTTCTATGTAAGTTTAGGAGATAAGGGTGGAGGAGTTTCAGAAGATGATCTTCCACACATCATGGATATGTATTACCGTGGATCAAACACTGAGGGTATCGAAGGTTCTGGACTAGGACTTAACATTACACGTAATCTTATACAGGATATGAATGGTATTATCATTTGCGAAAATGCGGATGGAGGATTTAAAGTTACTATTGGATTTAGACTTGCCTGAAGTTCGGCCTCACGATCAGTTCGTGAGGCTTTTTCTTAATTTTCCAACTTAATATAAAATTAATGTTGCTATAAAGACGCTTAATATTTATCTTGCTATACTCGGTGCATAAGATGACAAAGATTCAGTTAATAACGAATCAGAATAAAGAAGAGGAGATAAGTATTATGAAAAAGGTCGGAATAGTTTTAGTTTCAACAGTATTTCTTGTTGGTTCAGTTTTAGGACAGAAGCAGGTTATGTCCATGAGTGATGTATATGCATCAAGCACAGATGCAGAGGTTGTTACAACCTATGTTCCTGAGGGAAGTGCGAAAAAGACAGTTTCTTATTATGCTACACCAAGACTTGTTGTAACAGGAAGAGATATTAAGGGCAAAGATGTTAAGGCTGGTGATGAGTTTGAAATGGTACTCCACCTTAAGAATGAGTCGACGAGCACAAAGCTTCGTAACATCAGCATTAAGCTTTCAAATGAAGAAAATCAGATTATTACAACTTCCGGTTCAGATTCCATTTATATCGACAGTATGGATAAGGAAGAAGAATGTGATGTTACAGTAAAGATGAAGGCCAGAGAAGATCTTGAGCAGAAGAACTATACTGTAAATGTTGAGTATAATTATGAAGATAATTCAAAGAATTCCTTTGAGGGTTCCGCAGCAGTAACAGTTCCAGTGCTTCAGGAAGCAAGACTTGGAATCTCTGAGGTAAAACTTACAAAGACAGAACTTTCTGTTGATGGAAAGACAAGTCTTTCATTTAAGCTTAATAACATGGGACTTGATACACTTAGAAATGTAACTGTTGAGTTCAGTGGTGATACAATACAGGAGATTTCCTACTATGCAGGTACTATTGAGTCTGGAGCAAGCAGCACAGTTGATATGACAATCACACCTGATAAGGTTGGTATCGATGATATAGATATTAAAGTAACATTTGAAGATGCATCTGGTAACGAAAGCACTTATAAAGATTCAGTTGCACTTGTTGTAAATGAGGCAGAAGATGAGGTAGCTGAAGTTGAAGATACACCAGCTGTAAGTCCAGCAGTTCTTGGCGGCAGCGCAGTAGCTATCATCGCTCTTATTGCTCTCGTTGCAGGGATCGTTAAGAAAGTAAGCCAGAAAAAATATGAGTAATTAAGGAAAGATTATGGAAGATAAGAAATCAATTATAAAAACTGAAAAGCTTTGTAAGTCATTTTCTGTTGGTGGTGTTCAGCATCACATAATCAAGAATATGGATCTTGATATCTATGATGGTGATTTTACAGTAATCATGGGTTCATCAGGAGCTGGTAAATCAACACTTATGTATGCCCTCTCTGGAATGGATAGAGCCAGCCTTGGAAAGATTCTTTTCTGCGATAAAGATATCACAAAGTTTTCTAGTGATCAGCTTGCTATCTTTAGAAGAAGACATTGTGGTTTCGTATTCCAGCAGATTCATCTTATCGGAACCATGAGTATCCTTGATAATGTCCTCGCAGCAGGACTTCTCACAGGACAGAACAAGAGAGAACTTACAAAGAAATCAAAGGAGCTTCTTGTGAAGGTTGGTATTGAAGAGAAGCTTTGGAATAAATTCCCAAACCAGCTTTCAGGTGGTGAGGCACAGCGTGTTGGTATCATCAGAGCCCTTATAAATACACCAGATATGGTATTTGCAGATGAGCCAACTGGAGCGCTTAACAGTGCCAGCAGTGATGCGGTACTGGACATACTTACAGAGTTCAATCGAGGCGGACAGAGTATTGTCATGGTAACCCATGACATGAAGTCAGCTCGTCGAGGAAACCGAATCATTTACCTTAAGGATGGTGCTATCTGCGGTGAATGTCACCTTGGACAGTACGTTTCCGGTGATCCAGAACGTCACGCAAAGCTCCGCTCATTCCTGGGCGAAATGGGTTGGTAAAGGCCAAGATTTACGAAGTAAATCTTGTTGGAGCAATATTTAAAAAAAATAAGACTCACAATATGAATATACATTTCGAGACCATAAGCGGTCTCGGCGCTTAGTGATTCAGACACCGAAGAATGAGGTGGCTGAGAACTTAGCGAACGAAGCGAAGCGTAGTGGCCGCTAGGGCGCCGCGCCTGTGCGAGAGCAGTGTCGAGAAATGTATATTCATATGTGAGTCTGTAGAGGAACAAATAATGTTAGGAAAATTATTAAAGTCGAATTTTAAAAACGATTTCTCGCATATGATAACATTTTTCCTCATCATGGTCTTGGCAGTATTCATGCTGCATACAGGTCTGGCAATCCTCCTTGGCTACAGCACCCTACATAAGGAAAAGCAGGAGCAGTACAACTTTGCAGACCTTATGGTGCACAGCATACTTCGGCCAGAGGAAAACCAGAAGATCGAGGAGATTATATCAAATGCGGATTATATAGAATCTTATGAGAAACTGTATCCGATTCAAAAACGATTCTCTATCACAAAAAATGGAGCTGATGAAGATTCTAAGGATATGTATGACACGTCTTCAAATGCTATGAACCTTCTGCCTTATGGCGAGTGGGGTGAGATGGAAGCACCACATTTCGTTGAGCTATCAGAAGAAGAATACGATAATCCAATCTATATATCATATTATTACAATGCGAATCTCTTTAAGGCAAAGCTTGGAGATAGTATAGATCTGAAGGTTGGAGATAAGTATTACACATTTCAGGTGGCGGGTTTCTTTGAAAGTCTTATCTCAAGTGAGATGGGAGTTGGCTACGTATCTCCTTCTCTATATCATGAATGGAAGAATGAAAATTCAGACGGCTGGAAAGAGAAAGGTGGAGATGATGGAAGTGAATCGGGTGAACCTGGTTTCACAAGAGTAATGTTTGTCATAAAGCTGGCTGATGGAGTAGATGCAAATGAAGCATCCGGACAGATCACTAAAGCGTTTATTGACCATGATATACCAGCATATGCACAGTCAGTAGATAATACGATAAATGATTTTACTTATATGCAGAATATGCTGGCAGCTTTTATAGCAGCATTTGCAATCATTATTACAGTGATCTCAATGATCATTATATATTTCAGAATATCTAACTCTATTGAGCAGAATATAGTTAACATCGGAGCACTTAAGGCACTTGGTTATACGTCACGACAGATAAGACTTGGAATGGTGCTTGAATTTGCGCTTACCACAACCATTTCTCTTATTTGCGGTGTTGTAGCCTCCTATATGGTTATTCCTGTATTCGAGGTAAAGCTTAGAAGCTTTAGCGGTGTAGCCTGGAATCATCCATTCGATATAGTGTCGTTTATTATAACATTTGTCATTATCATTGGTACGGTTGTTGTTGTAGCTACGGCAAGTACCAGAATGATATCAAAGCTTGATCCGGTTATTGCTCTCAGATTTGGAGTGAGTGATCACAGCTTTAAGAAAAACCGTGCACCTATTGAAAAGACCAATGGTCCCCTTGTGTGGATCATGGCTCTTAAGTCAGTGCTGGGTAACGCGAAGCAGAACGCTATTCTATTTGTCGTAATGCTGTTTATAGGAGCAGTATCTACACTGGCTGCATTTCTTTCATATAACTGTGTATACGATGCATCGCATCTTGCGAGAATGCTGAATCTGGTACTGGCGGATGTGGATCTGTACTTTGAAAAACCGGATAATCAGATCGCAGAGATTGCTGAAATGCCAGAGGTTGAAAGCGTATATTGGATCAATTATACAGAAATGACAGTGGAAGGTTATACTGTTTCGACGGCGGTGACTGACGACTGGTCAGATGTGGCAGAGGTAAATATCTACGAGGGTAGAAGTCCAAAGTACGATAACGAGGTTGCGATAGGTGGTAATCTGGCTGATACAATAGGCGCTTCCATAGGCGATGAGATAAGAGTATCCTATGGCCAGAAGGATTATAAATATCTGGTGACAGGTTTCGAACAGGCAGCCGGTAATTACGGCATGGATATATCGCTAACTGCTGAAGGCGCTGAACATCTGGATTTTAAATCTGAAAAGACCAATATTGGAGTGTTTGTTAAGGGACATTCGCTGGAGAATTCTATAAGAGTTGTTGATAAGGTTGAGGAGATGTATGGAGATAAGCTCAGTTCTTATGGAAATACCATTGAGACCCTTATGAATGGTGATAATGTGGTAATACAGGTTGCTGCTATTATGGTTTTTGCTATGGTGCTTATATCCGTAGTGGTTATTATTCTTTCCATGAATCTCCTGGTTAAGACAATGATCATCAAGAAGCAGCGTGAGATAGGTATCAAGAAGGCGCTTGGTTTTTCAAGCAACCAGCTTAGAATAGAGCTTGTGCTTTCTATGCTTCCACAGATATGTATCGGAGCTGCTGCTGGAGCAGTGGTTGGATGCCTGACCTCTAATAAGATTCTTGCGGTACTTCTTTCAACCATGGGAATCATGAGATCAAATATGGAAATCTTCCCTTGGATGGGATTTTTATCAATAGTATTTGCACTTGTAGTCTCATTTATTATAATATGGTTATTATCAGGAAGGATTAAGCGAATATCTGCTTACTCCCTTATCACTGAATAACTATAGTGTAATAAAGGGGTACAATATGTTAGATATACTTATAGTTGAAGATAATAAAGAAATAGGTGGGCTGCTAGAGACTTTTCTCCGTAAGGAGAACTACGTAGTGTCTATTGCAGATAGCGGAGAAAAGGCTATGCGGCTCTTTGAGATGTACGGAGCGAAGCTTGTCATCCTGGATCTGATGTTACCAGGAGTTGACGGCTTCGCTGTTTGCTCTAAAATCAGAGAAACCTCAAATGCTCATATCCTTATTGCCAGTGCAAAGACTGAGAAGGAGGATAAGCTTAAAGGTCTGAATCTTGGAGCAGATGATTATATAGAAAAGCCATATGATATCGATATTCTTATTGCAAAGATAAATGGCATCTTTAAACGTAAGTTTGCTCAAGATATCATGACAGAAGGAAATCTTACGTTGAACTCTGTTACTGAAAGCCTTCAGGTAGATGGCACAGATGTGGTGGTAACTTCTAAGGAGTTTGAACTACTGAAGCTTCTTATTGAGAATAAGGGAGTTACTCTTAAGAAAGAATATCTGTTTAGTACCATTTGGGGAAGTGACAGCGAGTCAGAGCTTCAGACGCTTACGGTTCATATCAAAACTCTTCGTGATAAGAACGAAGAGGATCCAAAGAAGCCTAAGCATATAATTACAGTATGGGGAGTGGGATACCGCTTTGAATAGATTTAAGAAGGCTGCTACTTTAATCGTAATAGCAGAGGTTCTGATCATTATAGCTCTTAATGTTTTCTATCTGACTAATATCCGTGTCACTGGAAGATACTATAGAGTTGAAGCTGAAAGAATTGTTCGTGTTCTGGAAGCGGATGAAACTTTTAGGAAAAACCCTGATAGTATAGATCTTGAGAAATACAAAACAATTATCAGAGTGAGCGTATATGATTCGTCAGAACTCTGCAACAATGATTACGTAGTTGAGGAAGTTGAAGGAACACTTTATAGAATTGAATATAGAGTATTAGAGGATAGAAGTACCTTCATACTGATGAATGTAGGTATGGCCTCAGCGCTTCTTCTTACTGTTGGCGTTCTGCTTTATATTGGCTACAAGGTAATAAAGCCATTTGATAAAATGTCATCTCTTACAGAACAGCTGGCGAAGGGGAATCTGTCTACTCCTATAAAGGAAGAGAAAAGCCGTTTCTTTGGCAAGTTCCTTTGGGGAATGGATATGCTCAGGGAGAATCTTGAAGACAGCAAGATGAAGAATCTGGAGTATCAGAAAGAAAAGAAGACCATGCTTCTTTCTCTGTCTCATGATATCAAGACACCACTATCTGCAATTCAGCTTTATTCAAAGGCACTTTCAGAGGGACTCTATGATACAGAAGAGAAGAAACAGGAAGCGCTTGCTGGTATACAGTCAAAGACAGATGAGATCCGCGGATATGTGGATGAGATATACAAGCTCTCCAGAGAGGACTTCATGGAACTGGAAGTAAAGCCAGGCGAAGTCTATATGAAGGATGTAATGGATGGCGTTGTGGCATATTATAAGGATAAGCTGAGCGTACTCCATACTGAGTTTGAGGTTGAAGAGTTCGATAACGCGCTTCTTAGTGCGGATAAGGACAGACTTATCGAATCACTTCAGAATCTGATGGAAAATGCTATCAAATATGGTGATGGTCGAAAGATTTGTATCTCTTTCAGTGAGGAAGAAGACTGTAAGCTTATTACGGTTTCCAATACAGGTTGTACTCTGGAGGATAGCGAGATTAATAACATCTTCGACTCTTTCTATCGAGGAAGTAACACAACAAATATTCAGGGAAATGGTCTGGGTCTCTACATAGTAAAGCAGCTCATGACCAAGATGGATGGCGATGTCTTTGCTTCCAAAGAGGGGGAAAACTTTAACGTAACCCTTGTAGTACGTAAAGTTTAAAATGATTTTACGTTTAAAGGATATAGACATGATACGACTAGCAATATGTGATGACGAAAAGAAGATACTGGAAGATATGTCTCGTAAGGTACGCACGGCTATCGACGGGGCAGAGGTATCTTTATACAGTAATGGAATGACACTTTTGGAGGATATAAAGCGTAAGGAAGAAGGCTTTGATATCCTCCTTCTTGATATTGATATGCCGGAAATAAGTGGGCTGGAGATTGCTGAAACGATTCAGCATTCAGATAAGAAACCTCTGATCATTTTTGTTACCAGTCATGATGAACTGGTGTATGACAGCTTGCAGCTTCACCCCTTCGGATTTGTGAGGAAAAGCTATCTGGATAAGGAACTGTCCAGAGTTCTGGAGGATGCAATTCGTGAGATATCTTCCAAGGAAAAGAATTTCTACTTTCATACAGCAGAAGGTGATATCAGACTTAGTCTTAAAGACATCCTGTATTTTGAAGCACAGGGAAATTATATCAGGGTAGTAACTGGTAGTGAGGAGTACAGATTCAGAGAAACTATGCAGGCGCTGGAAATGGCTCTTAGTACTGATGGTTTTGTAAGGACTCATAAAGGTTTTCTTGTTAATAGCGAAGCAGTGAAGATTATAAATTCAGATAAACTGATACTTGATGATAAGACTGAAATTCCTGTGGGAAGAAGTTATCAGGAAGCGGCGAAACGAAGTCTTATGAGAGGAATGTTAAGGTGATAGGAAAAAAGACTGATAAAAAATATGAAGAACTGCTTGAAAAGTATAACAAGCTTTTTTCGGATTATTCAGAACTGGAATTTCAGCTTAGTGAAATGAAGATAAATGCTGATAATATCGAGAAGCAGGATGAAGAAATCAGGAATCTTCATGAAAGCATGAGAAGCCTCAAACATGATATGAAGAATCATCTGATGGTGACTCTTTCCTATCTTAACGATGGCGACGAGGAGGCGGCCCGTACTTATATATCTCAGATAGTCAGCAAGTTAAATGCTATTCACAGTTATATTGAGACTGGCAACTCGCTGCTTAATCATATCCTTAATGATAAACTGTCCAAGGCTCGAAGCTTTGGAATTGATATAAAAGCTGAGGTGGAGAATCTATCCTTTGGAAAGATGGAAAGCATAGATTTTTCGGCTCTTTTTTCGAACATGCTGGATAATGCCATAGAGGCATGCCAGAAGGAAGTGGAGGAAGATGATTCATTTGCTCCAGAGATGGCAGTTAAGATTTATCAGAATAAAGGTTATGACATGATAGTAGTAAAGAATAAGATATCAAAGTCTGTGCTTAGTAGTAATTCAGAACTAACTACTACTAAAGATGATGATCTTAATCATGGCAGAGGTATTCCGCAGATTAAAAGTATAGTAGAAAAGTACGAAGGCCTTTCAGACTTTTATGAAGAAGAAGGCTTCTTTATAGCCTGTGCATTTATTCCGTCGTGATGTTTTTAACTGCTTCGTGCAGTTTATCCCAATATAGATACCATTTGTCCCACATCCCTTGTATATAAGTCTTACAAGGGATATTGTTTATTCGAGGTTAATATGATCAATTTTGATAATGTATCTAAGTTCATACTTTCTGATCTCACTCTTCATATAGAGAGAGGACAGGTGACTGGGCTTATCGGCGATACAGGTTCTGGTAAAACCACTCTTGTTCGTCTTGCGTCAGGTCTTCTTGCTCCGGATAGAGGAAGAGTGATCCTTATGGGTAAGGAACCATCTTCAAATCGTGGTAAGTATGGAGAGAAACTCGGTGTACTTATTACAGGAGTGCCTATTCTGGAAGATGGGGATACTCCAAAGGTTGGACTCGAAATGCTCCGTTATCAATATGGGATATCAAAGGTGGAATTTGACGCACGGTACAAGGAACTGTCTTCAGAGTTTGGCTTTGAATCTTATGAAAATGAGAGGGTAAAAGATCTTTCTGTTGGACAGCGAAGAAGAGTAGAACTGGCAAGTGTCTTTATCATTAATCCTGAACTTGTAATCCTGGATGAGCCGGATGTGGGACTGGATGAAGAGGGAAGACGTATTCTGGAAGAGCGAGTGCAGAAAGATGCATCGCGGGGAGTGACATTTCTCATTACTTCTCATAATCTTACGGGGATTTCCCATATGTGTGATAGATTAGCGATTCTTTCGGAAGGAAAGCTTATCTTCTATGGAAGTGAGACGAGTCTTAGGAGTCAGTATCTTCCTATCAACACCATGACAGTTACATATGAAGGTGATATACCGAATATCGATGACCTTCCGATTGTGAGATACTCATTGGATGGAAATCGAATAGCCTATGACTACAATTCGAAGTATATTGCGGCGTCAGAACTGCTGGAAGTATTGATGAAGCAGACGAAGATTACAGATATCAAGATTAAGAAACCTGACCTCGAAAAAATAATAATGGATCTGCATTAGCTTTTGGAGGACAAGATGAGTTTTATTGAGGTTGAAAACATCAGCAAGAAGTATAAGGTGAGTAAAAGATCTAGCGGAATCCCAGGGATGATCGCTAATCTTTTTGTGCCAAAGTACGAGGACAAGCAGGCCGTGAAGGACGTCAGCTTCTCCATAGAGAAGGGGGAGATGGTAGGATTTGTAGGGCCAAATGGAGCCGGCAAATCTACTACTATCAAGATGCTCTCTGGAATACTCTATCCTGATTCAGGGTCTATCTCAGTATCAGGAATAGTACCTTATAAAGAGAGAAAGAAATACGTTGGCAGAATCGGAGTAGTATTCGGTCAGAAGTCTCAGCTCCAGTGGGATCTTCCAGTGATCGACAGCTTTGAACTCCTGAAGGCAATATACAGTGTTCCTGATGATGTATATAAAAAGAATCTTGATAGATATACAGAAATGCTGGATATGAGCAAGTTTCTTAAGCAGCCAGTAAGACAGCTTTCTTTGGGACAGCGTATGAGAGCAGATATTGCTGCTGCGCTTCTCCATTCTCCAGATATAGTATTTTTCGATGAGCCAACCATCGGTGTTGATGTTGTAGGTAAGGAAAGCATAAGAAGCTTCATTAGGGATCTTAACGCAGAGGATGGAGTGACCATGCTCTTTACAACTCATGATATGCAGGATATTGAGAAAACCTGTAAGCGACTAATTATTATAAATAAAGGTTCAAAAATATATGATGGTTCTCTTGAAGGAATCAGACAGCTTCACGGATCATCCCGCCAGCTGGATGTATTCTTTATGAATGATGAAACTGTAAAGTCAATTCCTGGTGTGGAGATCGAAGAAGTGGATAAGCGTCACAGACAGCTGATCTTTGATGGCAAGAAGGTTCATATCAATGATCTTATGAGTCATCTCATATCAACCTACAATGTTAAAGATATAAATATAGCCGAGCCGGATATCGACAGCATCATTCGTAAGATATACAGCAGAGAGAAGGTGGCGTGATGAAACTAGGTGCTTACATAGCTTACGCTAAGAAAACATTTCTTGGTAAAAGCGCATATAGATTCGATCACCTTATGAGTATTCTGTCTACGGTGCTTCAGTTTTTTATCTTTTATGAAATATACAGAGCTCTTTATGGAACAGGAAGTAGTGTGGATGGAGTAACTATGTCTATGGTGACCACAAACTTTGTTCTCTCCCTTGGACTCAGTGCAATCTTTACACCTAATGATTATTTTCTTCCGGGAAGAATATGGGATGGCAGCATTTCCACAGAACTGCTTCGACCAATGAGCTTCAAAGGAAGGATGATTGCCGAAAATGTGGGAGAGTCCGTCTTTAATCTTATATTCAAGTTTGTGCCGGTTCTTCTCATTGCAATATTTACAACGGGAATGGAGAAACCAGCAGGCGTCGGCAATATGATTCTCTTCATATTCAGTGCTGTACTTGGATACGGAGTACTTTTCAGCATCAGCTTCCTGGTGCAGATGACAGCCTTCTGGCTGATCAATATATGGAGTCTTATAACTATCAAGGATGTCTTTGTAAATGTTCTATCAGGCAAAATGATACCGCTATGGTTTATGCCTGTCTGGATGACTGGCTTCCTAAAGTTTACTCCTTTTGAATCCATTTACTTTACACCAGTACAGATTTATCTTGGACAGCTTGGAGCAAAGGAAATGCTCTTCAAATGTCTGGTTCAGATAATCTGGATAGTGGTTATATATTTTCTTGGAAATGTCCTCTGGAGTAAGGGACAGAAAAAGTTAGTTGTGCAGGGAGGTTAAGCTATGAGAGACACAGTACATTTAATGGCGGTTTACAGCAAGACCACTGCAAAAGCCTGGTTCCAATATAGAGTAGATGCATTTCTTAAATCTCTGGCGGTATTCCTTAGAGAGGCAACAGGCATTATTGTAATATATTTCACCCTGCTTAAGTTTGATACCCTTAGTGGCTGGAATATATATGAAATGTTATTCCTCTTCAGTTTACTTTTCCTGACCTACGGAATAATGATAATCTTTTTCACTGGACTTAGAGATTTTGGAAAAACAGTAAGAGATGGAAGTTTTGACAGATTTATGCTTCGTCCTCGTGGACTTCTGTTCCAGATCCTTTTCGCTAATGCAGACTGGTTCGCGGCTCTAGGCCATGGTGGACTTGGAATAGCCCTCTTTGTTCTATCGGCTGGAAAGGTCGGAATTAGCTGGAACTTAGTACGAGTTTGCTACTATCTTGTGACAGTGGCTGGTGGAGTTCTAATTCAGGGAGCGGTGTTCCTGTTTATAGCAGCTCTAAATATATATCTGCTCCAGACAGACAGCCTGAAAGAAATGTTATACTGGGATATGCGTAAGTTCGCAGGTTATCCAATAAGTATATTTGGCAAAGTCATTCAGATACTTATGATCTATGTGATGCCATTTGCCTTCGTAAACTACTTCCCAGCACAGTATCTTCTCCGAAAGGAAGATATGGCATATCCATCTGTATATATGTACCTGACTCCAGTGGTCGGAGTAGCGATGTACCTGATTGCATATCTCTTCTGGAGATATTCTATCCGCTTCTATAAAAGTTCTGGGAATTAATGCCATTTGACTACAATAAAGAAGCAACTAACCTTTGGCGTGGCGGTTGCTTCTTTTTTTGTATTTAATGATTGTTTAATAATTTGTCCTGTATACTCTGAATCAAGGTACCGAACTATACAAAATATTAGTTTAGAAATTTACAAGAAAGGAAAAGAAAGTATGTTTTTCAAAATTCTTAAAAAGGATCTGAAGAGAAGTAAGACAATGAATATAATCCTCTTTCTCTTTGTAATCCTGGCAACGGTTTTTGTAGCAAGTGGACTGAATAATCTGGTGTCAGTCGTAAATGGAATGAACTACTTCCTTGACGAAGCGTGTGGTGATAAAAATGATGATTTCCTCCTTATTGAAGGAGAGTTAAACGATGAGTCAAGAAACGTTCTGGACAAAGCAAAGTCAGTAAAGTCGTATGATGCAGACTTACTTTATGCTTACAGTGATACTGTAAAAAATGAATCTGGAAAGAAGCTTGATTGGCAAGGCGCAATCATGATTGGATCTCCAGAAAAGAATTATATAAAACTCTATGATAAAGATAATAGTGTTATTGAAAAGGTTGAGAAGGGTCATATATATGTATCAAGCAAGTTCTTTAACAGATTTGATGTAGAACCTGGAGAAAAGATTACTCTGAAGCTTGGAAATGAAGACAAAACCTATGTAATTGATGGTGGACTTAAGGATGCGATATTTGGAGCGGATATGGCTGGCGTATATAGAATCCTTATGAATGATGCAGATGCAAATTAGTATTTTGATCAAAAAGATGCAGATAATGCGCTGATGGAAATCTGTTATATCGAATCTGATGATGCTTCAAATATTAAGAATGAGATAATTGATCTTGATTGCTCTTATCAGGAATTTCCTGCTTCTATGATGGTAGTGTCAAGAATAGTTGAACTCCTTCTTGCATTTATCGTAGTAATCCTCAGTGTATGTCTTATCATTGTATCCTTTGTAATCCTCCGATTCTCCATCGGTTTCACAATTCAGGATGATTTCCGTGAGATTGGTGTTATGAAGGCAATTGGTATCAAAAATTTTAAAATCAGAACCCTTTATATGGTTAAGTATTTTGCTCTTGCAGTAGTTGGTGCGGTAGTTGGTCTTGGAATCAGCTATCCATTTGGGAATCTTCTTATTAAAAGCGTTTCAGATGGAATGCTGCTTGGTAATTCTTACGGAAATATGATCAATATATTTGGTGCGGTTCTGGTATTCGCAGTTATCGTATGGCTCGCATTTGTTTCAACTGGAAGAGTTAAGAAGATGACACCAGTAGATGCTATAAGAAGTGGTGAGACAGGAGAAAGATTCAGAAAGAAGAGAGGACTCCGTATCAGTAGAGTGCATGCAAAGAACCATTCATACCTCTCATGGAATGATATAGTAAGCAGTCCGAAGAGATATATAAATATCATCATATCCTTTGGAGTATGCACACTGTTTCTTCTGGTTCTAGCAAACTTTACAGCAACCCTAGATAGTCCGGCGTTTATTGATACATTTAGCTTTAGAGCTGATCTCTATATGGATAAAGAAGATATAAGTACTGTTGATATCCAGAAGCTGATTGATAAGTATCCGGAGCTTGAAAGTACAGATATTTTAGATAAAAAAGTTGTTTCGGCTCAGTACTATGCTCAGTTTGAAAATGGAAAGGAAATATATAAGGACTATCTAAAGCTGGTTCAGGAAAAGCTGGAAGAAGAAGGAATGCCAGCAAAGGTTTATGATGATGTTCTATATAGATATGACTTTACATTTAATGGAAATAAATATAACTATACTTTTCAGCAGGTTATAGGCGATAGATACGGAGATTATCCTGTACTTGAAGGCAGTGCTCCTCAGAATAAGAATGAGATTGCAATAACAAAAACTGCTGCTGAAGAATTTGGCCTTGAAATTGGAGATACTATCGAAATTGATTTTAATGGAAAGAAGGAAAAATGTACCGTTACTGCACTTTATAACTGTATGAATAATATGGGTACAACAATGCGTATATACGATGATGCACCTACAAAGCTGGAAAACTATACAGGTTCTATGTGCACACTTATTTCCTTTACGGATAATCCTTCTCAGGAAGAGATTGAATCTCGTAAGGAAAGGATTAAAGAGATATTTGACACAGATAAGGTTCTTGATCAGGTTGAAGAAACAGTAAATAACATGGGTGCGCTTGATTCCTTTAAGGCAGCTGAAATCCTGTTTATGGCCATCACAGTAATAGTAATCATTCTTGTAACAGTAATGATGGAAAGAAGCTTTATCTCGAAAGAAACAAAGCAGATTGCAATACTTAAGGCAATGGGATTCAGAGACGGCGAAGTAATCAAGTGGCAGGTTATAAGATTTGCAGCACTTGCAGTGATTGCAGTAGTTATCGCAATGGCAATCTCAATTCCTGTAACAGATTTCGTAGGAGGATCAATCTTCTCATCAACCTTTGGAGTAACAGGAATCAAATGGGTACACAACCTGTCAAGCATGGCGAAGTATCCAATAATCCTTGTAGCAGTAACAGTATTTATCTCTTGGCTGACAGCCCTCTACACAGGAACCGTAAAGGCAAGAGACACAGCAAGCATTGAGTAGTATTCAGCTTGAAGTTGACTTAGATTTAGGCAACTTGAAGGGCGGCTTGAAGGACGGTTTGAAGGGTGAAAAGCAACACAAATAAAAGAAAATGATGAAAAGTGTTGCCAACTGGATTGAATTACGGCGGTTAGAAGAGTGAAAAGCAACGCATAAAAAAGCGACACACAAAAAAGCAACACAAAAGAATAAAAGGAGAATAAGAAAATGGGAGCAGTAATTGAAGTTAAGGATTTATGCAAAACATATGTAACAGATAAAAGACAGAACAACGTACTTAAGAATGTAAACTTTACAGTAGAGGAGGGCGAGATGGTTGCTATCATGGGACCATCCGCATCAGGAAAGTCAACACTTCTCTACAGTGTATCTGGCATGGACAACGCAACAAGTGGTACAGTTCTTTTTAAAGGAAAGGATATCACTAAGCTTAAGAAGAACGAGCTTTCGGATGTAAGACTTGATGAGATGGGATTTATCTTCCAGCAGATGTTCATGATGAAGAACCTGACTATCTTAGATAACATCCTTCTTCCAGGACTTCAGAGTAAGAAGCTTAAGAGATCTCGTAAAGAGGTAACTCAGTTCGGTGAGGACCTTATGAGAAAGCTGGGAATCATTGAAGCGGCAGACAATGATATAAATGAGGTGTCTGGTGGACAGCTTCAGCGTGCCTGCATCTGCAGAAGTCTTATCAATAAGCCGAGCGTGGTTTTTGCAGACGAGCCAACAGGAGCTCTTAACCGAGCAAACTCTAACGAGGTTATGGATGAGCTTACAAAGATCAACAAAGAAGGAACAACTATCATGATGGTAACTCATGACTCAAAGGTTGCAGCAAGATGTTCAAGAGTTCTCTACATTGTAGATGGTAACATTAAGGGTGAGTACTATAATGATCCTTCAAAGAATGATAAGGATAGAGAAAGAGCTCTGAATAACTGGCTCATGGATCTTGGATGGTAGAATAATCCAATTGCAAACTGGTTTACATAAAATGTGGCAAGCTGCACAAAGTTGTTTGCCACATTTTTTTGTTTTTTTAAAGATAACTGTGGTAAAATAGAAAAGCGCTTATCATGACCAGGAGTCATGAATGGGTAAAAGAATAAAAGGGAGGATTTCAAAATGAGCGGAATAGAAAAAGTCGCAGAGTTTTTAAATAGTGCAGGTACATATTACCTTGCAACAGTTGATGGTGATCAGGCGAGAGTAAGACCTTTCGGAACAGCACATATATTTGAAGGTAAGCTTTATATGCAGACTGGTAAGGTTAAGGATGTGTCAAAGCAGCTTCATGCAAATCCTAAGGCTGAGGCTTGTGTATTCAAGGATGGAGTATGGCTTCGTATCACAGGTGAGCTTATAGCTGATGACAGACGTGAGGCACTTACATCTATGCTGGATGCATATCCACAGCTTAGAAATATGTATTCAGAGGATGATGGAAATACAGAGGTGTTCTACTTCCAGAATGCAACAGCTGTATTCAGTTCTTTTACAGCTGCGCCTGAAACGATTACATTTTAGTGTGAAAAAAATCTATGAGGTAGATAATGATTGAAGTAAACAAAAAGGAAGTTGAGAGATATCTTGGCTACCACGGTGTTAAAGAAATTGATGAAAGTACCAGCAAACTGATCGATGAATGTATCGAAGAGATGCAGGCTCAGGTGAGCCCTAAGTACACATATAAGACTTTCCCACTTGAGTGGAAGTTCAGTTTTAAGCTGGTTCCAAATGAGGATGGCACAGGTAACAAGAAGGAGAAAAATGTTACTTGTGAGTTTTCGGGTATCAAGGTGGATTCAGGTAATCTGCTGAAGAATCTTGATGGATGTGCTGAGATAGTAATGTTGGCTATAACTCTTGGACCTGCACCGGATATGCTGGTAAGAAAGGCTGAAGTTCGCGATATGATGAAGGCATATACCTATCAGGCGGTAGGTGCGGCTATGGCTGAGGCTTGGTGCGATGAGATAAATATCAAAATCGTTGAAGAGGCTAAGGCTAGAGGTCTTCATGCAAGACCAAGATTTTCTCCTGGCTATGGGGATTTTCCTCTTGAGGTGCAGAAGGACTTCGAGAGAATACTTGAGATGCCTAAGACTATTGGAGTTACACTTTCGGACAGTTTACTGATGTCACCAACTAAGTCCATTACAGCTGTAATCGGACTTTCAGAAATAGATACAGATTGTGAGAGAAGCGGTTGCGAGCAGTGTAGTATGGCTGGCAAATGTGCTTACTCTCGTTAATAAAGGAAGAACATGAAAAAAGATTTACGAGAAAGATTAGGTAAGGAATGGCTGTTCTGCGATGGTGGAACAGGTACATTTCTGCAGGAGCGAGGACTTCAGGGCGGAGAGCTTCCGGAAACATGGAATGTGGATCATCCTGATATCATTCAGGAATTATATGAAAGCTATCTAAAGGCTGGTTCGGATATTTTTAATACGAATACATTTGGCCTTAACAGCTTCAAGTTCCCAGGACGTGTTGAGGAGCTGATGACTGCTGCTGTTGAAATAGCAAAGAAGGCTCGAATTAATACAGGCAGAGAGGAGGCATATATTGCTATAGATGTGGGTCCTACAGGAAAACTTCTGGAGCCAATGGGTGATCTTAGCTTTGATAAGGCGGTAGAGGTTTTCGGTGAGGTTATGGCTGCTGGCGAGAAGGCCGGTGGTGACCTTATTCTGATCGAGACTATGAGTGACAGCTATGAGGCAAAGGCTGCAGTTCTTGCTGCTAAAGAGCGTACATCCCTTCCGGTTATTGTTACTACCGTTTATGATCAGAAGGGAAAGATGCTGACGGGTGGAAATGTGGATTCCACCGTTGCTATGCTGGAAGGACTTGGAGTAGATGCTCTGGGACTGAACTGTAGTTTAGGACCAGACCTTATGATCCCTATGGTTGAACGTATGGTAGAGGTCGCTTCAGTTCCTATAGTTGTAAATCCTAATGCAGGTCTTCCAAGAACTGAGGGAGGCAAGACAGTCTTTGATGTTGGACCAGAAGAATTCTCAGATATCATGAGTAAGATTGCTGATATGGGAGTTCAGGTTCTGGGCGGATGCTGTGGTACAACTCCTGAGCATATACGTCTCACTAAGGAAAAGGTAAAGCCTAAGGTGTTTAAAGAGAATACGCCGAAGGATTTTACGGTTGTGACGTCATTTTGCCAGGCAGTTATCTGCGATAAGAAGCCTATAATCATTGGTGAAAGAATTAACCCAACTGGAAAGAAGAGATTCCAGCAGGCTCTTCGTGATAATGATATAGATTATATCCTTTCTCAGGGACTTGAGCAGGAGGATGGCGGCGCAGATATTCTGGATGTTAATGTTGGTCTTCCTGAGATAGATGAACCAAAGATGATGCGTGAGGTGGTTACAAAGCTTCAGGGTGTTACAGGACTTCCACTTCAGCTGGATACAACAGATGCGGAGGCTCTTGAACAGGGTCTTAGATATTATAATGGTAAAGCAATGATCAACTCTGTTAATGGTAAAAGAGAGGTCATTGAAATGGTTATGCCGCTGGTTAAAAAGTACGGTGGTGTTCTGGTAGGTCTTGCTCTTGATGAGGGCGGAATACCTGAAACGGCTGAGGGTCGAATCGCAGTTGCGGAGAAGATATATAAGGCGGCTGATGAGTACGGAATTCCTAGAAAGGATATCGTAATTGACTGTCTTTGTATGACTATCTCATCTGATTCATCTTCGGCGGTTACAACCCTTGAAACCCTGAGAAGAATTCGTGATGATTATCATGGTCATACAATCCTTGGAGTTTCAAATATTTCATTTGGTCTTCCACAGAGACAGGTTATCAATTCCTATTTCCTGACACTTGCTATGCAGATGGGACTTAGCTTTGCTATCATGAATCCTAATAATCAGCAGATGATGGTGGCATATAGATCCTTCCTTGCTCTGTCAGATCTGGATCCTCAGTGCATGGGCTTCATTAATGCGTATGCAAATGCAAGCCTTGCTACAGTCTCAACAGGAGGACAGGCGGGAGCGGCTCCTGGAACTGGCGCTTCGGCTCAGGCTGCAGGGGAATCTAAAGGTTCCTCACTGGGAAATGCTATCGAACGTGGTATGGTCGGTGTGGCAGAAACTGCCATGAAGGAGGCCATGAAAACCCAGGATCCACTGGATATAATCAATGCCGAACTGATACCAGCGCTGGATAAGGTTGGAAAAGGATTTGAGAAGGGAACAGTATTCCTTCCACAGCTGCTTCAGAGTGCTGATGCGGCAAAGGCTGCATTTGAAATCGTTAAAGCTTCTATGGCTGGAAAGCCAAGAGAACTTAAAGGAAAGATTATCATCGCTACAGTAAAGGGTGATATTCACGATATTGGAAAGAATATCGTGAAGGTTATGCTTGAAAACTATGGCTATGATGTTATAGATCTTGGTAAGGATGTACCACCAGAAGTTATTGTTGATAGGGCGGTTGAAGATGATGTTAAGCTGATAGGTCTCAGCGCACTTATGACTACAACCGTTGTGAGCATGGAGGATACTATAAAGCTGCTTCGTGAGAGAAAACCAGAAACCAAGGTTGTAGTTGGTGGAGCGGTTATGACTCAGGAATATGCAGATGCTATAGGCGCAGATTGCTATGCTAAGGATGCTATGGCAACAGTACGTTACGCAGATGAAGTATTTTCAAATTAGTATTGACACTTCTTGCTGTCTAGTGATAGTATCCTATATTGTAAACCGTTGATGGGGAGTAAGTAGGTAAAACCTCCTTATATACAGAGAATTGCCGGTGGTGAGATGGCAGTAATAAGCGTTTTATTGAATGGACCTCAGAGGGCGACCTGAAATGCATTCAGCAGAGTATGGAAGACGGAGCATGAATCTTCGTTAACAAAGTCGGCATATGAAAGTATGTTTTGAGAGGATGCATATTGCATCAAGCCGGGTGGCACCGCAGGTATGAATTTTAACCTGTCCCAGCAGTGACTAAGAAACTGTGGGACAGGTTTTATTATGTTCCAAATATAAAAACATTTTAGGAGGTTATAAAGATGTCAGACGAAAAGAAAATTCCGTACAAGATTTATCTCGAAGAAAATGAGATGCCTACAGCTTGGTATAATCTAAGAGCAGATATGAAGAATAAGCCAGCACCACTGCTTAATCCTGGTACTGGTAAGCCACTTACAGCAGAGGAGCTTTCTCCTATATTCTGTGAGGAGTTAGTTGCTCAGGAACTTGATGATACAACACCTTATATCGAAATCCCTTCAGAGATCAGAGATTTCTATAAGATGTTCAGACCATCACCACTTGTAAGAGCATACTGCCTTGAGAAGAAGCTTGGCACACCAGCTAAGATCTACTATAAGTTTGAGGGTAACAACACAAGTGGTAGCCACAAGCTTAACTCAGCTATCGCTCAGGCATACTATGCTAAGAAGCAGGGCCTTAAGGGAGTAACAACTGAGACTGGTGCAGGTCAGTGGGGTACAGCTCTTTCTATGGCATGTGCATATTTTGATCTTGATTGTAAGGTATATATGGTTAAGGTATCTTACGAGCAGAAGCCATTTAGACGTGAGGTTATGAGAACTTATGGCGCTTCTGTAACACCATCACCTTCAGAGACAACGGAAGTTGGTAAGAAGATTCTTGCTGAGCATCCAGGAACAACTGGTTCACTTGGATGTGCAATCTCAGAAGCTGTTGAGGTTGCAACAAAGAACGAAGGATATAGATATGTACTTGGTAGTGTACTTAATCAGGTACTTCTTCATCAGTCAGTTATCGGTCTTGAGACAAAGGCTGCACTTGATAAATATGGAATTAAGCCAGATATCATTATCGGATGTGCTGGTGGTGGTTCAAACCTTGGTGGACTTATTGCTCCATTTATGGGTGAGAAGCTTCGTGGAGAGGCTGATTACAGAATTATCGCTGTTGAGCCTGCATCATGTCCAAGCTTCACAAGAGGAACATATGCTTATGACTTCTGTGATACTGGTATGATCTGCCCACTTGCTAAGATGTATACACTTGGAAGCAGCTTTATTCCATCAGCAAACCATGCTGGAGGACTTCGTTTCCACGGTATGAGCTCAACACTTTCACAGCTTTATCATGATGGACTCATGGAAGCAACTAGCGTAGAGCAGACTTCTGTATTCGAGGCTGCTGAGCAGTTCGCAAGAGTTGAGGGTATCCTTCCTGCTCCTGAAAGCTCACACGCTATCAGAGCTGCTATTGATGAGGCTCTTAAGTGCAAGGAGACTGGCGAGGAGAAGACAATCGTCTTTGGTCTTACAGGTACAGGTTATTTCGATATGGTTGCTTATGAGAAGTTCAACAATGGCGAGATGTCAGACTACATCCCTTCAGATGAGGAGATTGCAGCATCTATCGCTAAGCTTCCACATGTAGAGTAATTTGTCAAAATGTAAATTGACACCACATACTTTGAAAAGGTAAAATGATAACATCAACATTAAGGGAGGTTATTATTTATGGATAAGTATGTTTGCCCATGTGGCTATGTTTATGATCCTGAGGTAGGTGATCCAGACAGTGGTATCGCTCCTGGAACAGCATTTGAGGATATCCCAGATGATTGGGTATGCCCAATATGTGGCCTCAGCAAAGACATGTTTGAGAAAATGTAAAAATTCTTGAAGATTAAGGAAGAGTACTGCGCATAGCAGTACTCTTTTTTTGTTTGAAATATATGGGATAAAGTTATAAAATATATT